>Ga0209535_1001791_pt1 | contig 14268 bp, 16 predicted proteins | sample LinPmetageLP28_FD_184041 | JGI IMG/M metagenome (GOLD analysis project Ga0209535, IMG submission 184041) | Marine viral communities from the Pacific Ocean - LP-28 (SPAdes) (version 2) | ecosystem: Environmental > Aquatic > Marine > Oceanic | place: Pacific Ocean | collected 2009-08-22 | reverse complement strand
CCATCTTGTATCTGTGCAATAGGCATCTGTGTATCTCTTCTGTTCCTGCCCTTAATATACCGGAGTCATTTACAATCTCAAATGCTTCTGCATCAAAGGCCGGCTCGTCTGTTTCTACTATTGTCACTGGTATCTTCTTCCAACCAAGTAGTGCTAAGGCAACTGCTCTGTGTTGTCCGTCGAATATGTAAAGTGTTTCGCCATCGGATCTCTTCACTGCTGACACAGGGCAACACACCCTAGGATCAAACTTTTTCATGATGTTCATAACATGTCCTGCTCTGACATCTCTCTGTACTGAATAATTGAATGCAAAGTGTTCTAATGGATGATCTTCAACACCTCTAGGCAACAACCTGCCTTTTGCTATTTGATTCTGTAAATTAACTTTTGCTTCTGCTAGTTTGGCGTTCCAGTTAGGAACATCCTCTGGTGCTTCTTTCTTGACTTCGTTTACCACGTCAAGAAGCATTTTTACCTTGCTCATATTATCTCCTATAGTTAATGAGTGCAACCAAGGGCAGAACTCCTACAATAGGATTAACCCTAAATTACCCTACTATTATAACACAGATTTTAAATAGGTCAACCTAGTGTAAATTAAATACCACTGATGAATTTGCAAATTAAAACTAAAAATGGCACGGATGGTGTTACAATAACCAATTTAGACAGGCACACCGTTGATTACAAAACATTTATCTTGGAACGGCAGTGGTATAAGATCACTGTGCCAGGCACAAGATACAGCATCAGTGATATACTGATAGATGGCGAGTCAATAAAGCACTGCATAAATGCAGGGGTTACTAAGAACAGTGGGTACGAATTATGGATACATGGGGATCTGTCGCAACTGTTCTCCAGGATCAGTGACCGTATTGCACAGGATGACTTGTTGAGATTCAAAGATCTAAGTTCCAAGTACCTAATAACGGAGAGTTGGAATGAGACTGTGACAGGTGACTTCATACCGAACAGCGTGAGAAACTTCTTTGCACAAGGCGAAGGCCCAAACTGGTTTCACAAGGATGATTTTACATCATTACCATACGTAGAATATGCAGGTACAGAAGTTGACACTGACATTAATATCGATCAGGATCTGACATACATAGACACAAAATTTTCCGGACAAGGACAATGTAAATCATTGCAGGCACAACCTGTACTGCCAACTACAAAGTTAGATGAGATCAAAGATAAAAAACTACGTCTTGCTATGGAACAGTTTGGATTTAAAGAAATACTACAGATGCAGTACGTAGAACTACAACCCAATTCAGTGTTGCCTGTGCATAAAGATGATTTTACTTATGTAAGTGGACGGGATATAATCAGAGGACCAACGCAGTTGTATTGGGTGCTATCAGGTGATACTGACCAGATCAAGTTCAAGTTCAAGAATGTTGGATTGATAAATGTTTCACAGCCTATGTTTATAAACAATAAGGATTTTGTACACAGCCTCGTCTATACCGGCGACGTGCCACGTGGAGTTTTCTTAGCCTACGGAATTAGATCGATTTAGTTTCATGGACATATAAGCAGGAGTGTGCCTCGCTTTCAACGTAGTAGCCGTAATCCAGCATGGTGTTCATCATGCTTTCTGCTTTCAAGTGAGCGGCCATCATACACTCGGCCTCCGTGCCGTACCATTTCATTGGGTCTTCTTCAAACACAGTGCATGGGTTACCTAAAACGCATAATACTACTAATACTTTCCACATATAATTAATTATCTTGTTTTCTTCTTGCCTAACAGGTCCCTAACAGTATCTCTGCAGGCATCATGCCAGTACTTGCCAGAATCTCTCAATTTTTCATTTGCTATACGCAGTTTTTCTAACTTGCGGTCTATCATCTTGAACTGTGTCTTCGTAAGGTTTCTTCCCACCAACTTCTCCAACCTGTTTAAAACACTATCAATGTCTGGACAGGTGATATCCGGAACTTTTGGGGCCTTCTTCCTGATCTTAGACCAATAAGAGGTCTTCTTTTTTGGCTTTGGCACATTAATATTTAATGACCATGGGTTGTAAAATGAAGTGCTACTATATTTTAGAAACTTTGGATGGATGCCCAGATCAATAAGGCTGTGTAGAAGGCTACTATGCCCAACACAGTACTGGTGCTCATTTGACTTTATGTTTTTTCTTGCTGTGCTTCATGCCCAGGTAATGTTCTCCGGGCTCGTAGTCCCAACGTTTACCATGGTGTCCACGTGCATCTGCATAGGCCATTCTAAGTTTGACCAGTAATTTAACTAATGGGTTGTGGCTCACTTTCACTTCTTTACTAACGTCCTATCTTTTTCTTTCTACCTAATGGTAACTGTTGGTCTTTGACAAAAAGCTCTCCGCCTTTTGTCATCCACTCGATAGTTATCATCTTGGCTTTAGAACTACCCTGAAATGATTTAACCGCCTTCTTGAAAGACATGGCCTCAACTTCTTTAGTCTCTGTCCCATCAAAAATTTTGAATATTCTATTTTTTGGCATATAAACTAATTTAGCATAAAGTTGACAGAACGTCAACCTTAAGGTATAATTATCTGTACAGATGTTGATCAAGATAAAATAAACATTTCGGACGTCGGGGCAGTACCGACCACCTCCACCATTTTATTACGTGGTGGCCTATGTAATCCCTTCCGGGGGTGAACTAGATTCGACGGGTGTGTAAAGGTCTTGGGAGTTTGTCCAGTAGGCACGAGGTAACGTCCAGTTTTTAAATGCAAACAAACGAGCATTAGGTTTTGCTGACCTAACATTATTGTTACCAAGCAAAACTGAATTGAGATTAGCGGCGTAATAACCAATAATTTCAGGGGTTTGGCCCACCTTGCAACAGAACGGGCCTTAAATACATACATGTACGAACTATTCGCAACCATGTGTATCTTAGTCAACGGTGTGTCAGAGTGTACAACCTACGCCGACACACAAGACCAAATCTACAAAGAGCTCAGAGCATGTGAAGAGAGGGCCGAGGTTAGGTTTTATGAGACTCTAAGCGGTTTTATGATGGCTGACATACCATTTGAAAGTATTGTAATTGGGTGTAAGGGCGGTGAAGAGTCCTAGTGCTTGATTGCGTACCAGACATCCTTTCCGGTAACAAAATGTTTCCCGTCAAAGGCCTCTTGAACTGATTGTTTCACAGGAGTCCAGTTGTAATCATCTCCAATCGAATAACCACCATGTTTGAGTTTGGGCCAGTATGCGTGTATCTCATTTTTAACGAATGGATAGGAATGATCTGAGTCATGGAATATGAAATCTAATGAATTATCTGGTATCTGATCCACCATGTCTAGTGATCGTCCTTTTATTATTTTGATTCTCTCTCCCCATTCTTTGGCATTTTCTCTGAAACTTTGCTCATTGGCATTGTGATTCCACACCTGTCCTTCGTGTTTGAACTCTTCAAGTCTTTCCAATTTGCCGTTCTTGAACACAGGTTTCTTGTTGTACTGCCAATCATAGTCAGGATTGTCGTCTTGCACCTCCCATGCGTCAACGCAAACCATGTTCACAGTAGTGTTCTTCATTAGCCAGAACGTTGTCACTCCTACCCATACACCGAGCTCTAGGCCCTGGGTCCAGTTTTTTTCCTTAGCAAACTTTTCTATTACTCTATATCTGTCCATTTGACTTGCGGTCCTTTATCCTTGCCTCTTGTGCCTTTCTCGTGGTACACCAAACAATTTTGATGTTGTTCAATGTCTTGCTGTGTTTTTACATCTTGATGCCTAATCCATTCACCGGCAGTCAGTTCTGTGTATGGCAGGCGGCCGAAGATCTCTTTGATCACTTTCTGGTCAACACCAACATTATCTGTGTCCTTAAGCATTTTTATCATTTTTTTAGCGGCCTCTAAGGCATCTTTCCTACGATTAGAATGGAAATGGCAGAATGTGGCCATTAGTCTGCTGTTGTACGTTGTGAAGGCCATGTCCTTACACATCAGATCTATTTGGGATTGGCTTGGGGTCTTCAAAGCGTATGCATCGACATCTGCAACAATGATAGATTGTCCTTCAAATGCTTTGAATCCTAACAAAATAAAACGTTGTGCTTGACAATATGTAACATAGGGTATTGGCGACAGACTGTTTTTGGTGTTGCAAAATGTGTATGATACATCTAGTTTATCTAAGCGACCCAAAGACTTGTCTGATGGATCGATCACATGAACGTGCATCGCCAGTTTCCAGTGTCGTGTGAATGTCTTGTAGAATCTTGGAAAGTACTTGTTAAGGTATTGGTCGTCACAGGATATCAATATGAACCTGCTGTGCGTGGGCCAAGTGCCTAGTACCTCTTGATACATACTAACTTAAGGTATTGGCCGATTCGTTTAGGTCCAGTTGTCTTGCAACCAAGTCTCGATCATGCTGGTTCATGTTCCTGAGCAGACTGGCGCTTAGGCTTGATTCGTTCCTGAATTGTGTAGTAATAAGCAACTGCTTACAGGCATCGACAATCTGTTGTATCGCAGTCAACCTGTCATACCCAGCAGTATCGATCCTAGAGTCCTTCCTTGCCTTGCCTGCCACTGCTTCAAAGTCAGTAGCGTCTGTGACATCGGGTAGTCCATTGTTTGCCAGTACTTGATCAATGATTGAACTCTTGTCAGAATCAGTGTCAGTGGTGTAGATCGGGTTCAGGTTGTCTTTTTCATCTGCGTAATTCTCAAAATAGGTCTGCCAGTTCTTGTCCTGTGCCACTTTACTCATGAGGCCACGCAGTTCATCATCCTCGGCCAGTGAGGCGAAACTTATGTTGCTGGAAAGAGTTTCTATGAAAGAGTCTATGCCAACTATGTTTGAATTCTCTAATGAGATCTGTACGTTGATCTTCTCACGCATTTCTATCAGCCTATTCCTGTGTGTCAGTAAAGGTTGGCTGGCCAGTGCATTGTTTAAATTTGTGTGTGCTGTTGCCAATGCTGTGGCCAAGTTGTCTAAAGTGTCTTGATTGTCAGTGCTGTCTGCGGCAACGCTGTTTATGAAATTAATTAGGTTCGTGTAAGCAGTTTCTAAAGCAGTTTCTGTGGCCAGGTCAGTATCAACTATGAACTGTATAGATTTCAGCATTGTTGTAAACACAGGCTCCGTGCTATCTTCTGTTGTGGTAAACATGTTGTTCAACGTGCCCAGGTGATCATTCACTGACCTTGCCTTGTCCGATGCTGGCACACCGTAAAGTTCAGGCACCAAACCCTGAACAGATTGCACGTTCTGAAGTATTTCAAGGAATGTAGTTTTGGCTGGATTGATTGAACTGTCTAGTGGCACTATGGTACCGTCTATGATTGTGGCACTGTGCCTAACAAGATCACCAAGCACCCTGCCTAGGTTAATGTGTGGAACATTGTTAATGGCATCCTTAAGGTCTGTCTTCTGTGAGGCAGTCAGGATTGGATTGGTCACGATCAATGAATCTAGCGTGGAGCTCTTTGCCACCCACCCTAACTTCAATGTTGCGACTGCATTCTCCAAAGCCTGGTTTGAAAAATTTGGCTCGTTTTCAACTATAGATAAGAGTCCTTTATTAACTGTCATTGGTTATCCTGCGAATACATTTCTAGACGCACCTACCATGGCTCCCTTGTCTGCTCGGTCACCCTTTCTTGCCACCGGGATACCCCTGACAAATACCCTTCTCGAACCTTGCTTGACCTTGGCCTTGTGTACTATACATACGATAGGTGGTGGTGGATCAGGGTTTGGAAACTCTATGGTGTGAGGCTTGACCTTGTCTCCCCTCCTCAGTGCTGGCCTACCGTTAACGAACACGGAACGCTGTGATGCATTCACAGATGCTTTCTTTGTGCATAGGTGTCCTGTACGGCACTTGTCTTTGTCTCTTGATATTCTTGGCATGACAGTATTTATGGATGTCAAAAACCGCTTGTTTTATAACTTGAATTTGCTGAATTGTCCTTTTTTGACGTCTTGCTTGATGCCACCAACGATGTATGATTCAACCTCTGTCTCCTGCGGTGCCACCTGCATGCCTTTGCTTGACAACCAGTGCTGTGTCCATGGTAGTGGGTTGGCTGATGCTGACACATCGTATATTGGATCATATCCCAGTGCCCTCAGTCTCTTGTTGGCAATCCATTCCACGTAGTTGCCTAGTAGTTTCTCGTTCAGTCCTATAATAGATCCGTCCTTGAACAGGTACTTGGCCCATGCTTTCTCTTCTTCAACACAGTCCTTGAACATCTGTATAACAGTTTTTTCTGTACCTTTCATTGCTTTGGTCATCTCGGCATCATCGCCCTTCTGCCATGCTTTGATTACGTGTGTGGATAAGTTCAAGTGTGTTGCTTCGTCCCTTGCGATCAATGAAAGAATCTTTGCCGAACCTTCCATAAGTTTCAGTTCGCCAAATGCGAATGTACAAGCGAATGATATGTAGAATCTCAGACCTTCTAACAGGTTCACGGTGTTCATTGCTAGGTAAAGTTGTCGCTTAAGATCTATCATGTCCACTTTCTTGCCTACTGCATGATCCAACGCCATCTTACCAAACTTGTCGTATTCGTATGTAACGCTTTTTGCTCTTTTCAATATCTCTTTGTCATCTAGTATTGTGTCAAACACCTCACTAGGATCTGCGTAAACATTCTTCATGATGTGTGTGTATGATCTTGAGTGTATTGTTTCGAAGAAGTCCCATGTTACTATGCAACCTTCTAACTCAGGATTAGAAACATATGGCAGGAACATAAGGCTTGGACCTCTGCCCTGCACACTGTCTAACAGTGTTTGGTATTTCAAGTTGCTTGTGAATATGTGTTTCTGCTCTGGTCTGAAGTTCATGAAGTCTGCTCTGTCCTTCTGCAAACTAACTTCTTCTGGTCTCCAGAAGTAACCTATCATTGTTTGATTCAGTTTGTCGAACTGCGGATGTTTGAAGTTGTCGTATCTCTGTACGCCGCCGTCCTCGCCAAAGAACATAGGCTGTTTAGTGAAGTCAACTTTCCCCTGGTTAAAAACTGTTTTCGTCATAATCTTTTCTGTTGTTAAATTGTACAGGCGTCGCAATCGTCACCTTCAATGATATCACTATTTATCAGTTCTGGCGGTAGTTCAACGTCTTCGCCTTCGTCATTCTCTACGACAGCACTTAGACCTGCTGGTTGCACATCTTCTTCCTCGCCCTTGAAATCGTATGTGTTCTGATAGTAACTTGTCTTCCATCCGTACTTGTAAGCAGTCAACATGTCCTGCGCCATTTCTGACAGAGGTACCTCGTTGTTCTCATGGTGTAATGGATTATAACTCCAGTTACCTGATATGGCTTGATCAAAATACTTCTGCATCATTGCAACTACATTTATGTAACCTGTGTTGTTTGGCATATCCCATAACAGTGTGTAATCATTTTTAAGTTTAGGGAACCCTGGTGCTATCTGCTTCAGTGGACCTTTCTTGCTTTTCTTAATTGCCATTAATGCTCTCGGTGGCTCTATACCATTTGTCTCGTTTGATACTACTGAACTACTTTCACTTGGCATCTGTGCTGACAGTGTGCTGTGTCTCAGTCCATACTTGGCAATGTCTTTCCTTAGACTTTCCCATGCCATTCTCTGTTTGTGCGGCACTATCTCGTCAACCTCTTTCTTGTAGTGATCTATTGGCAGTTGTCCATCTGCATATTTTGTTCTTTCAAATCCTTCACACTTGCCTTTCTCCATTGCGATGTTGCAACTTGCTCTCAACAGTTGATACTGGAATGCTTCAGAAAGTCTGTCCACTAACTCCCATGCCTTTGGATCAGAGTACTTAACACCATTCTTTGCTAGGTAGTGTGCAAGTCCAATGTAACCAATTCCCAAACTTCTTCTTTTCTTTGTAGAAACTTCAGCGGCTTTGACTGGATAATCTTGGTAGTCTATGATCTGTTCTAGTGCTCTAACACTTAGATCACATATGTTTTCTAGTTCGCTTAAATCATTAAGTCCACCAACATTCACTGCTGAAAGAATACAAAGTGCAATCTCTCCTTGCTCGTCGTGTATGTCTTGGATTGGTGTTGTGGGTAGTGTGATCTCCTGACAAAGATTACTCATCGAAACTTTGTCTTTGAAAGAACTGTGTGTGTTACAGTGATCCAGGTTCATTATGTAGATACGTCCTGTCTCTGCTCTTTCTTTAAGTAGATCAAAGAATAGATCCTGTGCCGGTACTGTTTTCTTTGGAATTGTTTTGTCTGCCTCATACTTCAAGTAAAGATCATCAAACTCGTCCGTACCAAATGCATCGTAAAGTCCTGGTGCCTGGTGCGGAGATATCAATGTGATGTCCTCTTCGTTCATGAACCTCTCATAGAACAGTTTACTGATCTGTATTGAGTAATCCATTCTTCTAACCCTGTTGTCCTCTGTGCCTTTGTTATTTTTTAATACTAAGATGTCTTCTATCTCTGGGTGCCATATCGGGAAGTGTACAGTTGCATTTCCGCCTCTAACACCATTCTGCGTACAACATCTTACAGTTGATTCGAATTTCTTTAGGAACGGAATGACTCCGGTGTGTTGGACCTCCCCTCCTCTGATTTTACTATTGATACCTCTGATACGTCCTGCGTTGATTCCTATGCCTGCTCTTCTGGCAACATACAATCCAATGGCCATGTCACTTGAAAAGATACTTGGCAGTGTGTCATCGGTGTCTACTAGAACGCAAGAAGCAAACTGTCTAATTGGAGTTCTAACTCCCGCCATCACTGGTGTAGGTATATTAATTTTGTGTTGTGAAATTGCATCGTAATATTTTTTAACATATGACATTCTTGTCTTTGTTGGATAGTCAGCAAATAAAGTTGCCGCGATCATCATGTACATGTCTTGTGGTGTCTCGTACAGTTGTCCTGTGCTTCTGTCCTGTACAAGATACTTGTCACAAATCTGTCTAAGTCCTGCGTATGTAAACTTAAGATCTCTGTCTCTACGTATCCATGTGTTGAATTTCTTTATGTCTGTCTTTGTATATTTGTCAAGTATGCCTTTGTCATAGACGCCTGATCTAACATTTCTAAGTATAAGTTTTAATAATGGAATGTACTCGTACTGACCGTGTGCTTCTTTACGTACATCATAGGATAGAAGTCTTGCCGCCGCATACTGATAGTTAGGATACTCTAATGATATTAGATCATTAGCAGAACGTACTAAAACATTTTGTATGTCTTTGGTTGTCATACCATCATAGAACTGAATGTTTGCGTTCATTTCTATTTGTGATGAGCTTACACCGGTAAGTCCTTCGCAGGCTTCCTCAACGACGAAATGAATTTTATTAATGTCAAGGATCTCCAACCTGCCATCTCTTTTTTGAACTTTGATCGTACTAGAGTTGGTGTTTGGCATTAAGTTTTTGTAATTTTTGTTTATGATTTTTGTTTTTGTTGTATCCATATTTATCTAAATCTGTGTTTATAACTTTTTTATTGTTTTCTTGGTACCTATCGTTTGACTTAAACTACAACGTCGTTATGTAATTTTATAATGTACTAATATTATGACAAAAAAAGTTTTTTGTCTAGTATATTATTAATTTTATGCTATGATTGTTGTCTGGTAATCGATAGTTGCGTCTGTGCCAGTGCTGGTAGTTACATATTTAAAGGCAACTGTTTCATTTCCTGACGTGGAGTCTTTGTTGTCTAGTGCCGCTGAAAGTGTAACACCTACAGTTGCACCGCTTTCAGTAAAGGTATCATCAGAAGCCACGGCCGTGGTAGATGCACTAATGACAAATTCACCTGTTCTGTCGAGCGTTCCTCTTACAATTTTATACTTTATTCTTATACCTTTTCCTGCTAGAGCTGGAAATTCATTTATCGTAGTGGCCGACGATGTGTTGTTTACTAAAGTCTGTGATTTGATTGCTTTGGTTGATACACCAATTCCTTGCACCTCCGGAGCCGCATTAAGCTCTGAACTTCCATCCGATCTTCTTAGATCTGTTCTTTCAAAGAAGTCTAATACAGATGAACATTCATCGTTGTCAAATTGTATTACTGGCACTTCTCTGATGGATCCAACGCCTTCAAAGTTATTAGCAACAGTTTTGGCATAGAAGTTAGCGTGTGAAACTATTTGTCTAGGACCAGCGGCATCTGTTGTGCCTGTTTTTGGGGCAACTAATATTGCCTGTTGTCCTATGTCACTCCAACTTGAACTTGTAAACTGTAAATCTCTTGGGCCATCATCTAGTCCTGCTGTACTGCCATCCATCTCTGCACCAACAAGTGCTCCGTAGTATGCAGTTGAGAAATCACAAGCATGAAATCTTATATTGGTTGCATTGTAACTGATGTCTACTAGCCTTGCAAACCTTGTAAATTGGCATTGGTTAAAAACAACATTAGAGGTTGTGTAAGTTGCTGTGGAATGATTCACTGTTACACCTTTAGAATTAGATGAGTCTGTACCACCAGAAGCATATGATCCTCGGAACTTAACATTGTTGAAGTATGCAGTAGTAACCCTGTCTAATGATACACCACCATATGCCACCGTGTTTCTAAGCGTCATATTTGAAATTTGAATTTGTGTTGGTGTTGTGGCACTTGAGTTACCTATGTCACTTCCAACATTGCCATCGTCATCCTCTGTGACCATTACAGCATTGTTTCCTGAATTCCTTATAATCGTTTTGTCTGGACCTTCGCCCACTAAATGTGCAAAAGGTGGAAGAGTGATTGAAGTGTTAATTCTGTATGTTCCTGCAGGGAAGAAAAGTACTCTCCTTGCTCTCGTGTCGTCTTTGTCTGTGTCTCTGTAAATTTCATCAATGGCATTCTGTATTGCTGTTACATCTGCGGTGGAGTCATCACCTTTAGCACCAAAGTCTTTGACCGAAACATAGTCGTCTAGTCTGTTTCCGATTGTTCTCTGTGATGCATTTCCTATCGGTGTTGAGTCACCGAGATAGCCTTTATAAGTGTGACTTAATGCTGTTGTGAATGCTGAACTTCCTGATGTAACAATCTCAGTATTTCCCACTGCTGGTGCACCATCTGACACAGTGCCGTTTCCTATGAAAAGTCTTTGTTCGTCAACTACCCAACCCAGTTCCCCGGCCGCTAATTGCGGTAGATCTGTACGTTTTCCACGTCTGTGCTGTATTCTAGATATCTGTACTATCGGCATATGTTGTTATTTATTACAGCACAGACTTGTAGTATTGTTCCAACTTGGCGTACCACTGTCCTACCCAATGATCATAGTTTTCTATGTCAAACGTTTGATATTCGTTGTTCTGTGTGCATATAAAGATACGGCCTGTCTTGATCTGTGTGTCATACATCTTATTGTGTGCCTCGGAATAGGCAACTAATTGTAGATAATAGTCCTCCACCCATTCTTTCTTTTTGAGTCTACGTGCTTGTTTGAAATCCATAATGGCCGGGGCACCTTTGTACACACCAACCAAGTCAGTTGTGCCTGCGTATAATTCTGGATAGTAAAGTGACACTTCTGATCCCCATACCTCGCTCACGTTCTTCAGTCCATTGTCTATAATGACGTTCGCCATTGTGTGTGCTTTTTGTTGTATAAGATTTGATCCTGGTGTGCGATCCTCACCTTTCACGTGCTTCTCCAGGCTACGGTGCATGACTGTTCCTATGTTAGCACTCTCTGTTGTTATCTGTTGGGCCTTCTCTGCACCAATCCTCTTACGCCATGCGTGTAAGTGTGTCATGTCTTTGGTTGCACTCAACACCGTTGTCACACTGGGCACTTGTCTTCCGTCAGGTGTTTCATAATGTCGCTTGTGATTCTTTGTCACCCTAGACATCTCACCATATGGGTATTTCTGTATGTAGGCGATACCTTTATCCATGAGGACATCTTTTGGTATTTTCATTGTTATATTTTACACTATTAATGTAATTTAGTCAATGCCGTTTCTAGGGCAGGCAACAACTGTCTCCAGGTATGCGGCACCTCTCGGAACTGGTCTTGCTTGTCGTTGTATCTTACAAAAGACCTCTGGAAGTCTTTGTACTGTTGCTCTGTGTGTTTGTCTTCTCTAAGATTGTTTATCAGACTATTATATTGGTCATCAAATTTATATTTTGCTAATTTGTCTGCGACGGTCATCCTCCATTCACGAGGTGCAATACTAGGATTGCATATCAGCGGGTACCAAACTGTGGCAAGCCATGTGAATCCATATTGTTTGTTTAATTCGCCGCCACACCATTCCAACCACCATTTAATTATGTCGTCTAGTTGGTCTATGTTTAGGAGTTGCACAGCAGGACTCAAAGTAATATTACCGTTTTTACCTAACAAACTTCTATAGAACTCTAGACCCTCCAACACTTTATTCCATTGGCTTGGATATCTTATGTACTCTGTCCTTTCATTCACACCATCAACACTGGCCCATATTGACCAGTTTTTAAGTTTTGGTAGCCATGTTGTAAGTTTTGGATTAGTGTTTGTCAAATTTGTTACCAATGTCACGGACTTACTTCCTAGCGTGCCTTGGCTATCACAGTATTCAAACAACTGATAGAATTCAGGAATCAGTGTTGGTTCACCGCCTATGACCACAAGAGAATTTATATTTTTGCTGATGTGTTCAAACATTTTTAATTTGAACTCTTTGTTCTTGTACCACTCGTGCTTCACACCTAGTTCATTAGTCCAGTTGTTTACATTGGCACCTTGTTCCTTGACCCAATGTAACCATTCTGGATCTTGTTTGCCTATGTCTCTGGTTTCCATGCCATGCATATGACTGTACATCTGGCTACACATCTTGCATTTAAGATTACAAATATTGCCCATCTGTATCTGCATTGTATCTGCTTTCTTTGAAAATGTGCCATCTATCGCAGTGTCTTTAATGTAAGACTCCATATTGAATGTGGATCTAAGACTCTGTACTCCTTGTGCTTCCTGACGGTAACATTTCTCACAATCTCTTATCTTTTCACCAGCAATCATCTTTCTACGTATTTCCTTCATACGATTGCTGTTCCAATAATCATCTATCCCATGCTTACCTGCATCGAAAAGATTGTAGTTGTTGTCTGTAGGCAGGTCCTGTATAGTTGTACAACACAGGCGCATTTTGCCGTTGGGGTGTATGTAGTTGTGGTTGAAAGGTTTGTCGCAGAATACTTTACTCATTATGTTTTCCTATAAACTTTGTTTTAGAATCAAAGTGATACTCTGTAAAGTTCTCTGTCGGTGACCCAAAATGTTTAAAGAAGATATGATCACTAGACAGTTTTTCTGTAACATAAAAATCAATTCCTAGGACGTTTTCATAATGGGTATAGATTTCATAATCATCGCCTGGTTCTGAGCCGTTCAAGTCAAAAGGAATAGCAACAAGATTAAGGTCATTTCTATTTGGTAAATTTTTGTAATATTGTACCTTATCTTTTGCTTCCGGAACCTGTGATCCCATCGCTAAGAATATTGTATGCTTGCCGTAGATATTATCTTCGTGTATCAATCCAAGTCGCAGTGAGTTAAGTTGGTATGTCCTACTCTGATAGTGCATGTAATTAATTATGGATTATTTTCGTCTGTTCATTGCTGACTTGGCCATCTGTTTGACTTTATCAGTGCTACCTTGATTATCAAAGTCCATTTCAGGATTGTCTTCTGCTTCTTGGTCTGTCTTTACAATGATCTTTTCGTTATCAAAGTCTGCAACCACATTTTTAAGGTCGCCATCTGCATCATAGATCCTCTTGAACACATCGTAATTGAACGCAGGATATCCTGTGTTGCTCATGATCTGTTTGACTGCGTCCATGCTTATGTCAGTGGCTTGTTCCTTTTCGTCTGCATCACCCTTCATGTTCAACAGGATGTTGATTAGTGCTGACTCAAGGTCTGTGTCGCTTTTGTTAAATTCGAAAAATCTCACAGGACTACTTCCCTGCTAGTTTACTGAACAATCTGTTTGATGCTTCAAACACTTCTTTGGATTCTCTTTGTTCTCTGCCTTCAGGTTCTGTTCCACCCGCTTCGGCATCAGAGGCGCCAAACTCATCTGACTCTAGGTCATCTGTACTCAAGTCATCTAAGTCTGCGTCTGTTGTGTCCATGTCCATCGTGTCATCGGCGCCCATAGGGTCTGATGCTACTTCTTCTCCGGTCAAAATTCTTACACCGTTGTCTAGCTCTTGTCTAGTTGTCGTTAAAGTGGCTTCCGCCTGTTCAATCGCTGGTTGGATTTTTTGTAGGAATGCGTCTGATTTCTCAGCACCCAT
>Ga0209535_1001790_pt1 | contig 14269 bp, 22 predicted proteins | sample LinPmetageLP28_FD_184041 | JGI IMG/M metagenome (GOLD analysis project Ga0209535, IMG submission 184041) | Marine viral communities from the Pacific Ocean - LP-28 (SPAdes) (version 2) | ecosystem: Environmental > Aquatic > Marine > Oceanic | place: Pacific Ocean | collected 2009-08-22 | reverse complement strand
GGTGTTATTAAAAGAGGAGCAAAAAATGGCAAAAAATAAAACAGTAAATACTCCAAAAAGATTAGTGGTTGTACAAAATGCAACAACTGTTGACTCTGGTAAAATGCAAATAGTTAGAGGTAAGGCTAGAGGTGGCGGTGCTGCTAAAAAAGGTCTTGGCTATAACGTAAGCCCTAACTAATGGCAGGTCTCGGCATAGCACTTCGTGGTTTTGGTAAAGCTTTAAAAAAGTTTTCAAAAAGTAAACAACGTGTTAAAGATTTTAAAAAAGGTGCAATAGCTGGTGGAGCAGCAACCCTGACAGGTAATGTTTTAGGTGCTGTAATTTTATCTAAGTCTAAGAAAAAGAAATCTAAATAATGAGCGTTGTCGGCATAGCATTAAGAGGGTTTGGTAAGGCATTAAAAAAAGGCGTTGGCAAAGTAGGTAAAATGTCTGATAAAACTGCAGGGACTGTAGGTATGGTAGGAACTGTAGGTGCAGTTGTTGGTGGTGCTGAAGCCATTAAACGTAAAAATAAAAAAGCTAGATCTGCTAAAAATTCAAAAAAAGCTACAGATTTAAAAGTTAAAGAATAATACTAAGTAATCCAACTTTTCAACTCATCACCCATAACTTGACTGGCTATGTCAACCTTGTTCTTCAAGGCAGTTAATATCTTTTCATCAACAGTTCCTTTACAAACAAAGTCAACATAAGTCACTTTATTCTTCTGTCCTATTCTATGGGCACGGTCTTCACTTTGTAGTCTTATCTCAAGATCATAATTGTTTGAAAAGTACACAACAGTGTGAGAGGCAGTAAGAGTGATTCCATATCCACCAGTCTTAGGGTTCGCGACAAGGTACGTGAGATCATGTCCTTTGTTCTGAAAATTTTCGACAAGATCCATCCGTACTTGATTATCTGTATCACCATAAAAAGCCGCAGTCGAAGTATCACCATATTTATCCTTTAGTTTTTGAGTTATTGTTTGGATATTATGTCTGTAGTTTGCCCATATAATTACTTTACCGTCAGACTCTTCTAGGACATTTAACAGTTCATCATATCTTTTATTAGGCACGTCATGGATTTCACCATCATCGTTGATAGTGAATCCACAACATACCTGGTGCAACTTAACAATCTGTGAGAGCCGGTTCACAGATGTGGTTGTATTGTCATTGAAAATAAACATTGCGTTTCTTCTCAATGATTCATAAGCTACAAGTTGTTTCTCACTCATAGTTACAAATCTTTTCTGATATACTTTATCGGGTAAGTCCGTGCACTCTTCTTTTTTGACACGGAAGGCATGTGTATATATCTTTTCTTCTAACTCTTCTAAACGTTGATAGCCTGTTATCAAAGGGAAGTGACGACCCCCTGATGTCGGTCTATTAATTATCTTTGCGTATCTAGCACGAAAAGCATAATAGTTCGACTGACCTAGTATCTTTGTATCTAAAAAAGCAAACTGAGTATAAATATCTAAAGGACTCTTTGTCACTGGCGTACCAGTTAAAATTCTTTTATATGCAATGTCTTTGGTGATCTTAATTAAATTCTTTGTTCGTTTGGCTGTAGGTGTTTTTATTGTAGTGCTTTCATCAACGATCATCATAGTTCTAGATAAATCTTTTCGAGATAAAAAAGCTGACAAATAATTCATACCTTTAGGTGTAGAAAGAGATTCGATGTTCATCAAAAAGACGTGTAGTTTTGATTCTCTACCAGCAACAAAAAACTTTTCTGTGGATAAGTTTTCTTTTGTGTAGGGATCTATCATAGAAGGATCCCATGTATTTACTTTATGACCATAGTCACCAGCTATAAATGTGTTAATCTCTTTCATCCAATTACGATACACGGACTTCGGAGCAAGGACCACGGCACACTCAACAATGTCTTTATTATTCAACAATAGTAAGTCTACTAATGCTGTCAGTGTTTTACCTGTTCCCATCTCCATAAGGTATGCATAGTTATGCATGTCTGTATTATGACATGATGCAACTGCATCTCGCTGATGCTTGAAAGGTTCCTTCAAAAAAATGTTAGCCATATAAAAATAATATATTGCATTTTGTTAGGATTTCAAGTATAACTTTTTTAACGAACAATAAAGTGCTTAGCTGGCACTTTTAGCTTGTGGCGGAACAACGTTTTTAACAGAGGCGTAACGCACAGGGATTGGGGAAGGATGGGCAAATGCCTGGTGGCCTCATAGCTGGTACAAGTAGGGTGGAGAAACAGTCTATCTGTGTCCTAAAAGTTGGAGGTGAGAAACTATCCCTCCCAAGCTGTTCGACAAAGGAGGTACTATGGCTAACGTAATTGACTTTGACAATCTTAAACAAGACGCTGGTGATTTAAGAAACTTACAAGACGGAGAGGTTTCTGAACTCAGTCAACTTATTCAAAAACAAATAAATTTAGAGTCTGAAATAGAAAATATGGAAGACACATTGAAAGAATTAAAAAGAGAAAAAGATGTTCTCTCTTCTGATACAATACCTGTCAAGATGCAGGAATTAGGTATTAATGAAACAACAATGGCTGACGGCAGTAAGGTTACTATAAAGGACGGCTTTCATTGTAGGATACCAAAAGCAAGAGAAGATGAAGCATTAGACTATTTAAGAAGCAATGATCTTGGTGATATAATCAAGAATCAAGTTTCAACAAGTTTCGGAACGGGTGAAGACAATATGGCTGGAGATTTAGCTGGATATATAGAACAGAACTTCGGTATCACCCCTGACGTGAAAAAATCAGTGCACCCCTCGACACTGAAGGCGACTCTTAAAAAGCGCCACGAAGAGGGACTAACGGACCCTGACGATCTCTTTGGGATCTTCATACGTCCAGAAACCAAAATAATAAAAGGAAAAAAATAATGAACGAACAAGCAACAACCAAGAAACAAGTAGCGGTTAAAAACTCTACTGCAGTTGCCGCACCCTCTATTGACTTATCGTTGGTAGCACAGGATGCGGGTCAAGGTCTATCAGAGGTAAATATGGATACAATCCAAATACCTTTTCTTAAAATTCTTAGCTCAATGTCTCCGCAGACTAAAAAGCAAAAGAAAGAATACGTAGACGGAGCAGAAGAGGGCATGATTTTCAACACTGTCACAGACGAATTGCATGGCGGTGCTGAAGGTATCAAGGTCGTACCATGTTACTTCGAACCCGTAGCACTAGAATGGACAAATAGAGGTGAAGGTTCAGTAGCCCCTATCGTGCATCCTGTGGATACTCCGCTCTGGGATAAAACACAAAAAGACGAGCTGGGTAAAGCTAGGCTTCCTCAGGGCACTTATCTAGAACGGACTCACAATCATTACTGCCTCCTTATTGACAGCCAAGGATTTACTAGCCAAGTCCTTATATCAATGAAGGTGAGTGGACTATCCAAATCCAGAAAATGGAATAGTCTTGTCATGGCTGCAAAGGTCAAGAATGGTGAGCAAGTTATCAATCCCCCAAGTTGGTATTACACATATAGTCTTACTACTAGACCGCAAACCAATGACAAAGGTGACTGGTACGGCTGGGATATTAAAAGGAGCGATCCTGTTTCAGCAGATGTCTATGCCGAAGGTAAAGCATTTCATGCGTCAGTGAAAAAAGGTGGCGTTGAAGTTAATTATGAGCAAGAAAGCACAGGCTCAGAAAAAACTGACAACGAGAATCCTTTTTAATTATTGAGGGGGCTTCGGCCCCCTTTTACATATGGAAGCGTATCAAAAATTCAAAGAAGTCTTTAGTGGGCTAACAAGAGCCCATGGAGTATTCTACAAAGGTGAAACAAAAGAGACAGGAAAAGTCGGTGGCAAAGCTTATATCATCAAAGAAGAAGTCACGGACAAACACTGGAGAGATCATGTGGAAGGTAACGATCCTTCTCTTGGCATTATTCCTATCCGTGATGATTCTACTTGTAGCTGGTCTTGTATTGATGTTGATGACTACTCTATAGATGTTCGTAAGACAATTGACAAATACACAAAATTAAATCTACCTATCATACCTTGCCGATCTAAGTCGGGAGGTTTTCATTTATTTATTTTCTTTGCAGAACCTGTACCTGCCAAAGATGCTATTAAAAAATTAACAGAGATTGCTTCTGTACTCGGTTTTGCAGACTGCGAGGTGTTTCCAAAGCAAGAAACTCTTAATGCCGAACGTGGAGACACAGGAAACTTTCTCAACCTACCTTACTTCAAGGGAGATCTGTCTGGAAGATACGCAATGGGAGGCTCAGGGCAAGCTTTGACCATGGAAGAGTTCTTCGATCTTGTTTCTCAGAAGGCTATCACACACGAACAGCTTAGAAACCTATCTGTAAAGCCCTTAAAACAGAAAAAGACCACATTTGATGGCCCTCCTTGCATAGAAATACTCCAAAACATGGGTATTTTCGAAGGATCGAGGGATGATGTGGTATTTCACTACTGCGTCTATGCCAAGAAGAAGTATGGACCAGGTGAGTGGCAAACTAAAGTCATGGAATTTAACACAGCGTACTGCAAACCACCAATGGGTTACGATCAAGTTAAGCTCAAGATAGATCAACACGAAAAAAAAGACTACGGCTACAAGTGCAAGGACGTACCGATGAGGTCTCACTGTGATAGTTCCAAGTGTCGTATCAGAAAGTTTGGTATTGGTCGTGATGATGTAGAGATGGACATAGCTAATCTTACAAAGCTAGAGTCCGATGAGTCTGTATGGCATCTCGATGTAGACGGATCACGGATCACGGTCACAACAGATGAGTTGATGGACCAGAGATTATTTAGAAAAAAAGTTTTAGAGACACATACAAGCTTACCTGTAGAAATGTCTAAGAGAGATTATGAGGCACGAATCAGAGAACTGCTAGAACAATGCGAGATAATAAAGATGCCTAAGGAAGTAACCAAAGAGGGTAGGTTCTATTCTCACTTGGAGGACTTCTTATACAATCAAGCTATTGCCGATGAGATAGAAGATGTCTTGAACCACTGTGTGTGGAAGAGTGAAGGTAAGATGTATTTTCAGTTATCAAGCTTGGAGAGATACTTACGTAAGATTCAGTTCAAAGAGTTCTCAACAACGCAAATGGGATCACTGATCAGGGACAAAGGCGGTGACTCAAAGCTTCATCGTGTCAACAAGAATACTACAAAGAATTTATTCTTTATACCTGACCCACGACCTCAAGTAGAAAACAAATTAAATGTACCTAAGGTAAAAGATGATGTCCCATTCTAAAATAAAAAAGATCTACGGACCACCGGGCACAGGTAAAACAACTTACTTACTTAATATTGTAGAGAAAGAATTAGAGAGTAGTCTAACACCAGAGGACATAGGCTTTGTGGCATACACTAAGAAAGCAGCAAGTGAAGCTATAAGTAGAGCATCACATAAATTTAAGCTTGATCAAAAAGATTTTAAATACTTTAGAACAATACACAGCTTGGCGTTTCAATGTCTAAGCTTATCTACAAACGATGTAATGAAACCGAAACACTACATGGAGGTATCAGATGCAATGAAAGTTGATCTGGCACCCAAAGATATACATGATGATGACGGAAATTTTATTCAACAAGATCCTTATTTAAAAATCATAGACCTGTCTCGTATCACAGGGGTAGGTTTGTATGACACCTTTTCAAAGTTTGGACACATTGTAGGTGGTTGGAGAAAGCTAGAACAGATTGCGGAGTATCTCAAAGAGTTCAAAAAAACTAGAAAATTATATGACTTTACTGATATGCTATTAGAGTTTAACCTCAAGCCTGAAATATGGCCAGAGATAGAGGTATTAATAGTTGACGAGGCGCAAGACCTATCGCTCGTCCAATGGCAAGTTATCACAAACCTTATATCGAAATGTAAAAGGGCATACATCGCTGGCGATGATGACCAAGCTATATTTAAATGGGCGGGTGCTGATGTTAATACATTTCAGTCTTATCCTGGCACTTCTGTTGTACTCAATAAATCCTATCGTATCCCCAAGTCCCACCACTTCGTGGCATCCAAGATCGTTAGAAATATTAAAGACCGAGTTGAAAAAGAATGGGAAGCTAAAGATGAAGAGGGCAAGGTTGTTACAGTCTATTCACATGAGGCAATACCCTACAAAGATAAAGAATGGCTCGTCCTTGCAAGGACTAAATACATACTTAATAAAGTTGAAAAGTTCTTCTTGGAACAGGGTTTCTACTACGCACGCTATGGACAAAGTAGCATAGCTGACAAACTAAAACACGCCATCGCATCTTGGAATAAAATATCAGAAGGTGAGAGCGTAGCTCTAGATGGTGTCAAAGCTATGTACGAGCACATGAGTTCAGGCTTAGGTGTCCAGCGTAACTTTAAAAACCTCAAAAACCTTGATGATAAAGAAAAGTTTGACTATGAGAAGCTGATGTTTAATCAAGGCTTGCTGATAGATAAGAACGCTACATGGTATCAAGCACTAGACAAGATACCCTATGGTAAGGTAATGTATATAAGGCAATTAATGAAGCGAGGAATCAATATTTGGCAAAAGCCTCAGATAGAAATTTCAACAATACATGGAGCAAAAGGTGGAGAAGCAGACAATGTTGTCTTGCTACTAGACCTATCTCGTAAATCAGAAGAAGCTTTGATTAACAATCCCGATGATGAACACAGAGTATTTTATGTTGGTGCAACACGTGCCAAGAAAGAGTTATGGCTTGTACGTTCAGAAACAGATCGTGAGTATTTAGAAGTTATTAGATGAGTTGTTTATCTTTTTTTATAGCAGTTAGTATGCACGTAGGATTACAGAATGATTATAATAGTTTACATCCACATGCACGATGTTCACTAGATAGTTTTATGTTTGGAACTTACTACAACAGTGAGAGAAATATTTCTAATTATATTGGCAAAGACTTCAATGGTTTAGAAATAGGTTTAGTTACAGGTTACGCTTACAATGTTGTACCGATGATAAGATATAAAAAAGATATTTGGTTTGTAGCACCAGCTTATGAAGTAGATGGTAATACAGGATTGACGATAGGGGTAGAGTTAGAACTATGAGAATTACATATCAAAACGGAAAATTATTTATCAGTTTAAGAAAAGACGAAGCAGAAAATGTTTATCAAAATATTGGTAAGCCTTCTGAAATAGATTTAGGAAACATAGTTGTGTTGCATGAAGACATAGCTAACGTTGTAAAAGAAAGATTAAAAGAAAACGATCAGTGGTGGAATAAGATTCCACATGGTCCAAGCATGGGAGACTGATGACAATACAAAATCCACTGTTTCAACCACCGAGTGAGTGGGTCTGTCCAGAGTATATTGATTACAAAGGACAAAGCCCTGTCGCTATAGATTTAGAAACTTACGATCCAGGAATCAAGGAACACGGGCCAGGTTGGGCTACAGGTAAAGGTAAAGTAGTGGGGGTTGCAATCGCATGGGATGGTTTCAAAGGATACTTTCCTATTGATCACGATGCACCAGGTAACTATGACAAGGGTGTTTTTATGAGACAGTTTCAAGACTTGTTAGATAGATGTCCTGAGATTGTTTGCCATAACGCTATGTATGATGTCGGCTGGATGAAACGTATGGGTATGAAGATTACTTCTAAGATTTGGGATACGATGCTCATGGCACCTATTCTTGATGAGAACAGAATGAGATACTCACTGAACGCACTAGCTAAAGATTATCTGGGCGAAAAGAAATCAGAAGGACTTTTGTATGAAGCAGCCAAAGAATGGGGTGTCGATGCAAAGAATGATATGTGGAGATTACCACCTATGTATGTAGGTCCTTACGCAGAGCAAGACGCAGAGCTTGCCTTAAAATTATATGATGTGTTTATGAGAGAGATACAAGCTCAAGACTTATCACACATCAACGAGTTAGAACACCAGGTCCTACCAGTCTTGATTGACATGAAGTGGCATGGTGTCAAAGTTGACATAGACCAAGCTGAACAAAGTAAGAAGAAACTCTTGGAAAGAGAACAAATCAATTTACAGAACATCAAGAATGAAACGGGTGTCTCTATAAATGTTTGGGAAGCTAAGTCTATATCTAAAATGTTCGATGCGTTAGATCTTCCATACGCACGAACCGAACTGACGGGTGCTCCTAAATTTGACAAACATTTCCTCCGTACTCATGGACATCCGTTGGTTCAAGCTATCGCAGAAGCAAGAGAATATAACAAAGCGAGAACTACTTTTATCGATACAATTTTAAAGCATGAAACTAGAGGAAGAATACATGCAGAGATAAACCAATTGCGAGGAGATGGTGGAGGCACAGTCACAGGTAGGCTGAGCTATAACACACCTAACCTACAACAAGTTCCCGCCTCTAAGGTTTTAGGGTCGATGATACGCTCGATCTTTAAACCTGAGGAGGGGAAGAAATGGGGTGCGTTCGACTACTCACAGCAAGAGCCACGACTTGTGGTTCACCTTGCCAGCCTAACCGCTGGCGGGTTGAAAGGGGCTGATGAATTTGTGGACGCATACCATGACAATCCCAACACAGACTTCCACACCATGGTATCTGAGATGGCTAAAATAGACCGTAAAAAGGCTAAAACAATCAACCTAGGGCTATTCTATGGCATGGGTAAGGGTAAACTATCAAGTGAGCTAGGTTTAACACCAGGTGAAGCTGAGGATCTTTTTGAGAAGTATCACAATCGTGTTCCTTTTGTAAAAGAAATGATTGAGAGAACTATGAAGAAGGCCGCCGATGTAGGACACGTGCGTACACTGTTAGGTCGCAAATGTCGATTTGATATGTGGGAACCATCACGCTACGGGGTCCACAAACCACTGCCCAGGGACGAAGCCGAAAGAGAACACGGCAAACAAATTAAGAGAGCATTTACTTACAAAGCTTTAAACAAAATTATACAGGGATCAGCCGCAGACATGACGAAGCAAGCTATGGTTGACTTACACAAAGAAGGTATCGTACCTCACATACAAGTCCATGATGAGCTTGATTGTTCATTTGAAAACGATAAAGAAAAAGATAGGATTATAGAGATCATGCAGAATGCAGTAAAACTAGAAGTACCTGTCAAGCTTGACTGTGAGGAAGGGCCATCATGGGGCGAGGCGAGCTAGATAAGAAGAAAGACGAAAAGGTCGAAGCCACGCTATGCCCAACTTGTTCTTTTGAACACGTAACAGTTCCTATGTTCAGAATAGAAACAGATCTTTTTCATTGTTTGTTATGTCAAAACTTTTATGAAAAGAGAGTTAATGGTAGAACTGTTTTTACTGTTATTGAAGACGGACCTGACGTTGAGTTCGAAGCAGACTTCAAAGTTTAACACACAAGAGTTGCAATAAAAACAAAACCAAAAATCATTTTTCTGTGTATAACAACATCATGGAAATCTTAAAGAGACTATCAAACTTTTTTACACTTGAGCCTAACGCTGATGCAGCTATTAAACAATGGCTACAAACTGAGTATAAAAAGGATTGGCATGGTGCTTACATTCAATTCAAAATGGATGGTACTCTTCCTAATCATGTAAGAAGAACTTTATAATAAATCTTCTAGCACACCTGTCTGCACACAATTAAAGTTTAATTTAATACTAGAATCACGACTGAGTAGGTCATCTCGTATAACAGTGTAGTATTGAGAACAATTTTCATAATTGTCATGTATGACCTCAGAAGCTAACTTGACACATTTCTGATCTACCCCCGCACCGATGCAAGCCCAACCTACTAACAAAAATTTTAACATTCAATCTCCTTGACTTTTATGTCTTAAGTCTTATATTATGGTAAGAAATTAGGACATGTCATATATTATATTTACATCAATAATATTAGTTACACTGATATTTTATTTTAGATGGTTTATGGCCACAGGTCTAATTCTTATTTTTATATTAAACTATTTAGGAGTTATTTAATGGATGCAACGAAATACAAATCTATCGCAATTAAAGTAGATGTTTATGGTAAAGCAAGACCGATGGCAGAAGCTGATTACTGCACAATGGGTGGATTTATTACAAAATTAATAGAACAAGAAGCAAAGAAAAGAGGAGGAAGAAATGAGCGTAGAAATATCAAATGATAAACTGTTCATATCACACTTACGTAAAGCAGTTAAGTACCTAAGAACAGACGAAGGTACGGACTTAGAAGAAACTGCAAGAGTTTTAAATAAGTTTGCTGATCTCAAGCAAGGCTACATGGATCTTGCCGAAGCAGAACATGAGAAGTTTGTAACACAGGCCAGAAAATATACTTGGTCTGATTATAAACATGACGCCGTTGAAGAAGCTGAAAGAGAAAGCAATTAACAAGTTCCGGCTGCGCCGATCCAGACCGGTTAAAGCAGATGTATAACCTTTTAGGTGAAAAGCTGTAAGTATTGATGCTTTTATCCTTTCGAGTGGTCAATCTTAGGTCGGCAACAAAGGAGAGAACATGAAATATAAACCTACACACGAACACATGGACGGCAGAGGCATGTCGGTGAGATACGCTGAAATGCGTGATAACAGAAGATCAGAGAGACGAAAAGCCGAGCAAATTATGGGTAAAAGTTATTTTACAAACCCGAACGAATCACTAGAATTAGATCATGGACATAAACATGATTACCGAAGACCTGGAGTCACTGATCTCCAGACGCATGGTTCTTGATCTTATCGAGAACGATAAAGACTATTTTAAAGATAAAAAACAGAAGGTAGAGGCTCTTCGAGCTTGCGCTGATATCTGGGGTCACGAATTAGTTGGTGATACTAAAGACTTACAAGAGGCTACACGCCGATTAATTATCCAAAAAATGAGTAAATTAAAGAATGGAAATGTGTTATCTTTCCCAAGATGATTAGAGATATTATAAAAGTTGTGGAAATATTTACAAAAGTCTCAGATCCTCCTGAAATGAAGGAGAGTCTAATGTATCGTGTGATCTATAGAGACGGCGGTAAAGATGAGTTCACGCACGAACAGTGGCATGAAATAGTGACCATGGGTAGTAAGGCTTTGCACAATAGTCAAAGCCCACAAACCGCATAGTTTAGTTACTTTTTTTCTACTAACTGAGCCTGTAAATAGGCTATGACGAGGTACGCTTCCTCGAGTTTTTTTTGTGTTTCTTCCATGAGAACCTCCTTTGATTGCATAAGTGCGTACCTACCACCTTATCAAAATCCGATTTAATAAGTCAATAAATCTTTGCTCTTGACATTTATTTTTGTTATGTTCCTAGTAGTACAAAGTTTATAAATCACGGAACACGGACCAAGGAGCAGAATTATGATCAACATTGTTAGAAAAGAAACAAGATTAAAACCAATCGGTAGAACACCTAAAGCAAGAGTAAGTGAAAGAGGGGATTCAATCGGTAGAGTAGGCAGAAGACCTTCCAAACCTAAAAGAACTCCTTTAGGAGGAATTGCTAGTGCTTCCAAAGGTATGGCAACAGGTGCTATGAAGAAAGCTGCTATGGAGTTAGCTAGAAGACGTAAACCTTCAGGTAGGCTCAGTAAAGACGATATGGATAGAGCTTTAGATATGATTAAAAGAAAAAAATTAAAAGGCAAAATTCAAGAAAGATTTGGAAAACCAGTTGGTAAGATGCCACCTAAACCTGGTAGAGCTAGGTTTATGAAAAAGTAAATGGCCTCATTCGCTGGACAACATAAAGATTATAAAGGGGGCTATAGTAATCGTCCCTCAGGCACAAGTAGTGCAGGATCTGGTTACACTCCTGGTGGAGATTCTTACAAAAACTATAGTCAAAACGATCAGCAAAAAATGTTTGATCAAGCAGGCGGTAAGAAAAACTTTCAAAATCAAGTTGCCAACATAGAACAGAAATATAAACGATCAGCAGATACTCAAAGATATTTAAATCAAACTAATCAATACAATCGATTTCAAAATAGAGGACAGGGTATTGCTCGCGATGCTCAAGGTAGACAGATATTATCTATGCAGTCTCCTTACATGACTGCGCAAGCACCTACTTTTGGTCAATTTATGGGTGACATGGGTCGTGGTGTTGGAAGTATTATGCAAGGCTTTGCAGAAAAAGGTACGCCGTTGATGAATATGGCTAAAGGGATATATGGTGGAATACAAGATTTTTTTGCACCTATGAATCCGATGCCTGCTATTAATACTGGTATTGAAAATTTACAGTCTGGGTTTGATGATTTTATGCAAAGTGGACGAAGTTTTAATATGATGCTCGGAGCACTGCCTCCCGAACAGCGTAGAATTTATGATCAAGCGATCTTGGTTCCTGGAACAACACGTGAGGACGCATTTCGACAGGCTCAAGGTTTATCACAAATGGCCATGGGTGGGATCGCTAATCTAAATTAGGCATGTCGACCTCGGCTATATCTGTAATCTTCTTTATCATTCCTCTAGGGACCGTGGTCCCCCGACCAAACGATTTAGTTAATGGAATCCAATCTGCAACAACAGTCACTGAATCACTTTCTTCTTTTAAAATTAACCCAAAACTCCAGACAAGGGGCGGAGGATCAAGGTCTTTGATGTCTTCTTGTTCGTACCAACCAGTCTGATGTTCAATAGTATCTTCCCAATCAATTCTAACCAATCGCATGTAAACCAATATATATATTATTCTACAGAAACTAAATCTAAAACCGCACAAAATGAGCTAAATCGGTTTACATATTTACAATGTAGTAAAAAGATATATATATCGCGGGTTCCCTCTGTAAATAAGTTGTTAAACGGTTGTAAACGAGCACTAACATATTTACACCATTTGGCGATAAATAAGGCTTTTTGGAGGGTAACTTACTAAAGTAAGGTAAAAAACATGCCAAAAAAAGCACAAAAAACACTCGAATTGACCCCAAAACAGGCACAATTTGTCAATATTTTCATCGAAAAGGGCACAATTCAGAGTGCAAAACAGTGTGCAATTGATGCAGGATACTCAGAAGGTATTGCTGTAGTGGTTGCAAGTAAACTGCAGAACCCAAAATACTACCCACATGTCGTTGACGAACTTGAAAGACGGCGTGCAGAATTAAATAGGAGATACTCCATTTCCTATAAAACTCACATACAAAAACTAGCTGAGCTACGAGATAGTGCAGAGGCTGCCGGTAATTACACTGGAGCTATTGCTGCCGAAAAGTATCGTGGCATGGTAGCTGGTTTGTATATAGACAGGAAAGAGATTATGCATGGAACTATTGATCAAATGACTGTCGGAGAGGTAGAGGACAAATTAATTGAACTTAGAAAGAAACTATCCATTCCTGGCGAGTTTGAGGTTATTGCACAAGACAGCGTGGAAGGGGAACCTAGCGGAGAACCTGGCGGTAACATTCTTGTTGAAGAAGGGGAATCTGATATTCAAGACAATACATGACACAGGTTGTGTTGACTTGATGACAATTGACAAGCGTGGACAGACGCATCTTTATGATGTCAAGTCTGTTTCTCGTTATCATTCGGGTAAGAAAAAAGGTATCAGAATTAGCAGGAGTAGAACTGCATATCAAAAAAAACTGGGGGTAGAACTACTGTTTGTTGACTTAGATAATAACAAATGTTGGATTACTGATCATGTCTGAAGAGAGAAATCTTTGGGCACAAATCAAACGCAACACTAAAGGTGTTGTATGGACTCGAATTGAGTCTAATACAGGACTGGGAATACCTGATTTGTTTGGCTTTTATAAGCGTCCATTTTGGGTAGAACTAAAGATAATAAAGAACAATCGTTTGAACTTTTCTGCGCATCAAATAGCGTGGATAAATCGACATTATTCTATTGGCTGTCCCGTGTTTGTACTTGCCAGAGACCCTCTTCCGAAGACGACCAAATTATTCTCAGGCTCCATTGTCCGTGACCCCAAGTCCATTGATACTAAGTCTCCACTGTGTTCCATCTCCACCGGTACCAGGTCTGGGAGCTGGGATCTCCTGCTGCACCTGCTGGGTGCCTGGACTCCTGACGTAAGCTCATCTGCCCGTCTCCATTAGCTCCATTCTTTTCGCCTTCACCCATTACACTACCTATTAGAACCATCCCGCAGCCAGACCAGGCAGGAGAGTTGGTTGACAGCTGGTATGTCTTGTGCTAACGATTAGGTCTTCCTTCTTTGTTTAAGTTAGCCAAACATAAACAAACGGCGACTCGGCAACGGGTCGCCATCAACTTTCCATTCTCCATCACCACCACACCTCTTACCCTAACCTTATACTAACCATCAGCGTGTCCCGGCAGGAG
>Ga0209535_1001789_pt1 | contig 14269 bp, 9 predicted proteins | sample LinPmetageLP28_FD_184041 | JGI IMG/M metagenome (GOLD analysis project Ga0209535, IMG submission 184041) | Marine viral communities from the Pacific Ocean - LP-28 (SPAdes) (version 2) | ecosystem: Environmental > Aquatic > Marine > Oceanic | place: Pacific Ocean | collected 2009-08-22 | reverse complement strand
CACCGTAGTATGAGGCAGCACATCCTTGCCCAAAGGTTTCGTTCAGCATCTTGGTGATCTGTTGGATGTCGTATCGAAAGCGTGACCAGATGATTGCTTTACCATCGTGTTCTTCGAGGATCTCCTTCAATGCATCCATGCGTTTCGAATCAAAGTATACTGTATCACCTTCGTCAGTCTTGAGATGTCCCGATAGGATCTGTTGCAACCGGAGCATCTGGGTGATGACGGCAGGAGCCGTGGACAGTTCACCATCGTCCAACATAACGAGAGCGTGTTGCTTGATTGAGTTGTACATATCGCGTTGTTCTTTGGTCAGACCAACGTATCGCACGGTATAGATCTTGTCCGGTAGATCCAGACAGTCTTGTTTCAGTACACGATAGGAGAACTGATCTATCTTGAACGTCAGTTCGTCAAGGTTTCGAAAGCCTACGATCTGTTGGAAAGCATGGCTACCCATAGTCTTTCTTTGCACCACTGCGTATCTGCCTTGGAAAGCGTAGAAGGAATCGTAACCCAGGAGACCGGGTCTTAGGAACTCACACTGCGAATACAGATCCATAGGGCTTTTAGTTACAGGAGAACCCGTCAGTAATCTTTTGTACTTGAAAGCAGAAGCTATCTTCATTAGTGCTTTGGTACGTTTGGCTTTATGGTTCTTGATCGTTGTTGATTCGTCGATAGCAATCAATCCATTTCGTCCAAACGTACGACCCATCCATTCCCCTGCGGTTCTACCTTTGACCGAGGAAAAAGATTCGACGTTCATTACAAAGATTGTAAGTCCCTCGAATGCCTCACCAACGGATCTCATCTCTGCTTGTTGGGTTTTGTTTGGTGATGCTACCCATCGGATTACTCGATGTGGTATGTCGTCTGACATATGCTCTGGTATTTCTTTGGAGGTCCAGTTCCTATACACACCCTTTGGCGCGATGATCAAAGCAAAGTTTATCTCCCCTTCTTGATACAACATACCTAAGTTGTCGATCAGCACTTTTGATTTACCAGTCCCCATCTCCATGAACAGTCCGAACTCTGGTCTTTGCCACCCACGTTCGAGTGCCGTGATCTGGTGGTCAAATGGTTTTATTTTAAATTTGTAGTTGACAGTCATCATATATCTCCACTATTGTCCTCCATGTGGATAGCACGAGGCTACTACATAAATCAACCCTGAAGAGGAAAAACTTATGAACGATATATTTGAAGACATGTTTGACGAATCGACAGCCTTGTCGTCAGTCGATACTGGAACCGGAAAACAATTAAGTCAACTGGTTCAAAATCTCCGCAAAGTCGAGAATCAAATCGAGGATGCAGAGAACCACGTAAAGGCACTGAAGCAAGAGAAGCATAGGCTCTCTGTAGAAAACATTCCTGCACTCATGGATGAAATGGGGGTAGAGCGTCTCGACGTAGACGGTCTTACTGTTGAGCGCAAGATGATTGTCAGTGCTTCGATCCCGAAGGATCGGAAAGACGAAGCCTATTCATGGCTGCGTGAGAATGGATGCGATGATATTATAAAGAACGATGTCACCTGTTCATTCGGCAAGGGTCAAGATAACAGCGCGAAGAATGTGATTGCTATCTTACAAGATGCAGGATTCGACCCTGCAACCAAGACCCATGTACATCCATCCACACTCAAAGCTTTTGTAAGGGAGAGAGTAACGGATGGTAAACCTATTGACCTCGATATGTTCGGGGCATTCATTTCAAATGCAGCACAGTTAAGGAGGAAATAAAGATGGCTAATGCAGTTGCAAATAAAAAAGAGACCGCAGTTTCTACCGATGTCATGGATGACATATTTGAATTTGCGGGGGAAGGCGCAGCGTATGATAGTTCGGAGATGCAGATTCCGTTCGTTCGTATCCTGCAAGCTATGTCACCACAGTTAAAGAAGCGTGAGGCTGAGTACATTGATGGCTCAGAGCAGGGCGATATGTTTAACACTGTGACTAAGCAACATTGGACAGGGGATAATGGTGTTTCAATTGTCCCATGTTATCAGACTACCAAGTACCTAGAGTTCACACCTCGTGAACAAGGCGGTGGGTTTCGTGGAGAGATTGCTGCGACTGATCCAGTTCTGACAAAGACCGAGCGTCAAGGCGCGAAAGAAATCCTACCAAGCGGAAACGAATTGGTAAAATCAGATCAGCATTACTGCTTGATTGTGGATGACGAGGGTTCTTTTCAACCTGTTGTGGTGGACATGAAGTCTAGCCAGTTGAAGGTCAGCCGTCGTTGGAAGACACAGATTGCGATGCAAAAAGTTAAGCATCCAAAGACTGGTCAGTTGGTTACGCCACCTTTGTTTGGTACTCAGTGGAAGTTTACCACTGTCGAAGAGTCGAACGACCAAGGTACGTGGTTCAACTACGCTATCGAAAAGATCGGTTTGTTAGAGAACCGAGAACTACTGCTTGAGGCTAAGTCATTTCGTGACAGTGTAGCCGCAGGTGAAGTGAAAGCTGCGCCAGAGGATCATGGAGACTCCACCTCTAGTTCTTCTGATAACGACGGAGAAGAAATACCGTTTTAAGCAGCCTTGGGAGAGTGAGGTAGTCCACTTGCTCTCCCTTTATTTCACAGGAGCAGTAAATGTCACAAGCAAAAAGATTGCTTGCTGCCTATATGGGTGCAGCAGCGGCACATGGAACGACTACCGTTGGTCGAGTGGGACGTGACGGTAAGGCCGAAGGCAAGAGTAGGATCGTTCGGGAGCCACTGACTGAGGAGATTGTGCAAGGGCACATCGACGGCAAGCAAGGTGTCGGGGCCATCCCGATTAACGAAGATAACATGTGTAAGTTCGGGGCCATCGATGTAGATGTCTACGATCTAAACCACAAAGAATTACAGGAGAAGATCTGCAAGTTGGATCTCCCCTTACTACACTGCCGATCTAAATCGGGGGGTGCACATTTGTATGTGTTCCTAAAAGACTGGGAACCTGCTGCTGTAGCTAGAGAGTATCTAACAGAGATGGCAATACTCTTGGGCCACAGTGGATGTGAGATATTCCCGAAGCAAGACAAGATCATAGCCGAGCGTGGAGATGTTGGTAACTTTATTAACATGCCATACTTTGATGCTGAGATGCCACAAAGGTTTTGCTACAATAAGAAAATAGAAGCGATGGAGTTGGATGAGTTCCTGACAGAGATAGACAACAAGAGTGTGAACCTATCTGACTTGGAGGCTATACGTGCTACTCAATCTGTAAGAAAACATTTCGAAGATGGGCCTCCATGTTTACGACACATCTTTGCAGATGGCCCACAGTCAGCACCAAGGAACAAGCTTTTGTTTTTTATGGGTGTGTACTGCAAGAAGAAGTTTCCCGACAGTTGGCAAGCGTCTCTGGAGGAATACAACCGAACGTTATTCTCTCCGCCCCTTCCATCCTCAGAGGTGCAGACCGTAATCAAACAGCATGAGAAGAAAGACTGGGGGTACACTTGTAAGGAAGAACCGTTCAAGTCGTACTGCGATCCATCTATGTGTGTACTGGCTAATTTCGGTATAGGTCAGGATGCACCGGATGCACCACAGGTTGGTGGTCTAACGATCATGCTGTCTGAACCACGTTTGTATTTCATGGATGTGAACGGCACACGGATACAGCTTTCAACAGAGCAGTTGCAGAACCAAATGCTTTGGCAACGTGCTTGTATGGAGCAATGTATGTTCATGCCTTCGACTACGAAACAACAGAAGTGGCAGCAGATGGTCAATGGTTTGATGAGCCAGGCAACGTATATCGATGTGCCAGATGAACTTACTATATCGGGACAATTCAAGGATCTGCTCGAGACATACTGCACAAGTAACATCAGAGCCATGGCACCGGAAGAGATTCTAATGAACAAGCCTTGGACAGATGCAGGGACCACCAAGTTTAAACTGGAAGGACTACTCGAGTTCTTACACAACAGACGGTTTAACATTACAAGTCGGGGACAGATAACCCAGATGATACGAGACTTGGGAGGAGACTCAACAAAACAAAACATAGTTAAGCGTGGGCCAAAGGGTGAAGTAAGAACAAACGTGCGTTGTTGGTTTGTCCCTGCGTTTGAAGAGGAAGAAATAGAATTACCTGTAAAGGAGTATAGCAATGAAATCCCATTCTAATCGACTGCTGCGAGTGGGTGAGGTCGCCGAGATGTTAGGCGTCTCGAAATCCTACATATATAAATTATCGCAGACCGGAGACTTTCCGAAACCTATTGTCTTGGGAGACGAGACAAACAAAAGATCCTCGAGCCGTTGGGTTCTGACAGAGATTGAGGACTGGGTTAACACCAGACCAAGGGGAAAAGAATATGATACCGAAAGCTAAATTAATATTGGGGCCACCTGGTTGTGGTAAGACCTACCGTTTGATTGAGGAGATCCGTGGTGCGTTGGACCAAGGCACAAGTCCTTCTCGCATTGGAGTTATATCTTTTACACGCAAGGCTATTGAGGAGATGGTGGGCCGTGCTTGCGCCGAGTTCCAGTTAGAGCCGAAAGACTTTCCGTTTATGCGGACGAGCCACTCGTTTGGATTCAGGGGTTTGGGTTTACAGGTAACGGACATCATGAACAAGGAAGACTACGACAACGTGGGCCGTGATGTAGGTCTGACGTTCGAAGGTAGGATGTCGAATGCACTTGATGATGGTTTAGCAGTGCCGTCGATTGGAGGATCGGGAGCCGACTACCTACAGATGGTGGGCCGTGCGCGTTTACGCATGGTAACTTTGGATCAAGAGTACAATGAAGCGTCTGATAGATCCCTTCACTACCCCAAGTTGGTGCAGTTACACAATCAGATTGAGGAGTACAAACGATCCACAAACAAGTTTGACTATGTGGACATGATCGACAAGTACATTCAGGTTGGGGAGCCACCGAGTTTGGACTATCTGTTTGTTGATGAGGCTCAAGACTTTACCCCAATGCAGTGGGAGATGGTGTCGAAGATTGCGGACCATGCTGATCAGGTGTTTATTGCAGGGGATGACGACCAAGCGATCCACCGATGGACAGGGGTGGATGTGCAACTTTTTAATAACTGTACGGATAACATAGAAGTGTTGGATCAATCGTACAGAATCCCAAGTTCTGTGCATAACCTAGCGAAGATTGTTGCGAACAGGATTGATGATCGGCATTTGAAAGTATTCAAACCTCGGGAAGAAGAGGGACTTGTCGAGTGGATATACCACCTCGAGGATGCACCACTGCACGAAGGGTCGTGGACTTTGATGGCTCGAACCAATGGGTTCGTCCATGACATGGCAAAGAAAATAAAGGAGATGGGATTTAAGTTTTCTATCAAGGGTAGGCCGAGCATCTCAAACAAACTGGTTTCTAATCTGTTTACATGGAGTGATCTGTGTCAGGACAAGAAGGTAGGTCTGCAAAGGATCAAGGATCTGTATTCGTCTGTACCCAAGCAGGGCCAGAACGCAGTGGTTAAACGTGGGTTTACACAGAGGTTAGATGTGTTGGCTCCTGATGCGGAGTTAACGATGGAGGAGTTGCAAAAGGAATATGGGCTACTGGTAGGAGCAGAGCATAGTGGATACGAAGTCCTACGTGTTGGATCAGTGGAGCAAGATTACATTGCAGCTATGGCAAGACGCGGAGATGACTTGCTGTCGGAACCTAGAATCAATCTGTCTACTTTTCATGCCATGAAGGGTGGTGAGGATGACAACTGTTTGGTGTATCTAGGTACAACCAAGGCGTGTAGCGAAAGCGATTACCCCGACGATGAGCACCGAGCGTTTTACGTCGGCATAACCAGAGCAAGACATTGTCTCTACTTACTACAAGCAAAAACAAATTACAGGTACACGATATGAAACGTGATGAAGTGTTGGATACAGCAAAGGAATTAATCAATGGACAGAGGGCCAAGGACTACGGTGATGCACACGACAACCATAGTAGAATTGCTTCGGGGTGGAACATCATCGTAGATGGGGCAATGGAGAGTCATGGACACCTGACCGCCTCGCATGTGGCGTTGATGATGGACTGGGTAAAGAGTGCGAGACTTGTCGAGAACATCAATCATCAGGATTCATGGGTAGACAAGTGTGGGTACTCGGCTCTTGGAGCAGAGCACAGTGGCAGGGGGGACGACAAACCTTCTATCTTACTGCCTCGGCACGAAGAAATATTAGCTAGAGTGGAAACGAAGAATGCAAAGTAATTTATTTGGCAGTGCATTACACCATCAGATCAAAGGGGAACTAGATCTAATAGATCAGGACTGGAACATACCGCCAGAGTATCCAGACCTGACAGGCTACAAAGATGTGGCTGTAGATCTTGAGACCTACGATCCTAACATAAAAACACTGGGGCCAGGTTGGGCACGTAAGGACGGTCACATCATTGGCATAGCTGTGGCAGCAGGAGAATACAAAGGGTACTTCCCTATCCGCCATGAGAACTCACACAATCTAGATCCGAAGTTCACACTCAAGTGGTTGAAGAAACAGATGGCGGTGCCTGACATGAACGTGATTATGCACAATGCAACCTACGATGCAGGTTGGATGAGGGCCGAGGGCATAGAGATACAGGGCAGGATCATTGACACGATGATTACTGGTGCATTGGTGGACGAGAACCGTTGGTCCTTTGGCCTTGATGCAATGTCTCGAGACTTCGTGCAGCTTCGAAAGAATGAAAGGCTTTTACAGGCAGCAGCCAAGGAGTGGGGCGTAGATCCAAAGGCAGAGATGTACAAGCTACCGCCTAAGTATGTGGGTGCCTATGCCGAGCAAGACGCAGTTGCTACACTTAAACTATGGGATGCGCTGAAGGTACAACTCGAGGAGCAAGAACTCTGGCACATCTGGAATGTAGAGACGGATCTTATACCCTGCATGTTGGACATGAGAACCAACGGTGTGCGTGTGGATCTCGACAAGGCAGACAAGAACAAGAAGATAATTCGCAAGCAGTCCAAAATACTGCGCGGTAAGATAGAGAAAGAAGCAGGGATGGAAGTGGACATCTGGGCCTCTGCATCCATAGCTAAAATGTTCGACAAGATGGGCATGGAATACCCGAGGACACCGCTCAAGATAAATACTAAAAAAGTAAAATTAGAGGACGGCACGATTGAGGAAAAAGAAATCAGCCGCTCTGGAGATGCTCCGTCCTTTACAAAGTCTTGGCTCAATGACCACCCTTCTGAGATTTGCCAGACACTGGTTAAACTACGTGAGTTTGATAAGGCAGACTCTACGTTTATCGATAGCATACTGCGCCACGAGCACAACGGACGGATACATACAGAGTTACACTCCACACGAAGAGACGAAGGGGGCACGGTCACTGGTAGATTTTCATCTTCCAACCCAAACTTACAGCAAATTCCTGCGCGAGATCCCGACATCAAGAAGATGATTCGTGGTTTGTTTATACCGGAGGACGGTTGCCAGTGGGGATCATTTGATTACTCGAGCCAAGAGCCGAGGTTACTGGTGCACTTTGCAGCGTCCGTACCTACACACCTACGCCATGCTGTGGTTGATAACATCGTGGATGAGTTCAACACAGGGGACGTGGATCTCCATCAGATGGTGGCAGATCTGGCAGGGATTACGAGAAAGCAAGCGAAGACCGTGAACCTTGGCATCATGTACGGTATGGGCGTAGCAAAGTTAGCAGATCAGCTAGGCATACCTGCGGATGATGCGAAGAGTTTGATCAGACAACACAGGGACAAGGTGCCGTTTGTTAAAGGACTAGCTGACTTAGCTACTAAACAGGCATCAGACAACGGTCAGATACGCACTCTACTGGGCCGTAAGTGCAGGTTTCACCTTTGGGAACCTGTCACCTTCGGAGTAGGTAAACCCTTACCTCACGACGAAGCACAGAAGGAATACGGAAAACAGATTAGACGGGCCTTTACTTACAAGGCACTGAACAGATTGATTCAAGGATCAGCAGCCGATCAAACAAAGCAAGCGATGCTTGATTGTTACAACGAGGGACTTACTCCTATGCTCACGGTTCATGATGAGTTATGCTTTAACATAGAGAACCAAGATCAGGTGGGAAAGATAAAAGAACTAATGGAAACAGGAGTACCACTCAAGGTCCCTTCCAGAATTGACGTAGATATTAAACCAGATTGGGGAGAAGTAGAATGATTGAACCAGATATGAAAACACTTGGACTGAGGGACATGCATCCAATGCAGGTCGAATCACTCATGGACTTTGTGGGTTGGGCCATTGACCTAGCTGCACTGGTCGGCGATGAAGATCTCCTAAAGGAAACAGAGGGATCGGCTGACGAACTGGTTAGGATGTTCGGGGGCAAAGGCGTTAGGATTGAGATCGAAAGTTAGTCTGTACTGCTTCTGAAGATCTCTAGATCTCTTAATGCAGAAATTGGATTGCTTGCTGTGCCCAGTATAGTTCTGGTTTTATCCTGTATTTGTTGCAGGGTTGTTGGCTCTGATGACACAGGAGCAGGGGAAGAACCAACAGGTGCTTGTTGCTGATCTACTGTTGGTTCCACCGTAGTTTGTATGTTAACTCTGTCTTCTTTTGGAACAGACTTTAACAAATTATCAGCTTTGTTTTTTAAAAATTTAGCAGCACTTAAATTACCTTCAGCCTCCGCTCTTCTAGCCCCAGCCATGTAGTCAGAATAGTTTTTACTAAGTTCTTCTATTCTCTGTTGAGCTTTAGATTCCTCTAGCTCCTGTATTCCCAAAGACTGTTGACCAAAGGGTCTTCCCGCTATTGTATTCTGCAATTGAATTATTTCATCTGCTGGTAGCCTATCTAATCTCTCGTTTCTAGCTAACCTTCCTAGTATTGTTTCGCTAACTGTTACGGGAACAAAGGTGTTGTTTAATATATTCTCTGCTCCAGATATGCCTTCTTTTTTAAGAGTGCCATAGATCTTTTTTTTGCTCATACCTAATTTTTCATAAGCATCGAAAATTCTTTTGTATTTATTCATCACACGATACTTGGCTTCATTGGCTGAAACATATGCGGTAAGGAGATCCTCCGCCCGTACATTTTCTCTTTGTGAAACACTCGTCCAGATGTTGTTAGCATCACGAAGCTCTGACAACATACCTTGGCCTTTGTAGTACAGAGACTTCTCTATATTAGTTGGAGTGGTGGGAATCCCTGTAAAAGCTCTGCCAAGCTCTTCTTGAATACTACGTTCACGTCCTTGTCTATTTTTAGGGTCAACTCCTAACTTATCTCCTAACCCTGCTTTTTGAAATGCGGCTCGTAATAAGGGTTTGGGTTCAAGTTCTCCGCCTCTAACTTCAAAAGGAGAAATCCCAGGTAACATACCTCCAACAATATGTTGAAAACTTTTAGCCACTTTATCGCCAGGAGAGTCTTCTGCGTTATAAACTTTTGCACCAGTAATAGTACGTCCTGCTCTTCCCCCCGTATACTGAGCCAGTTGAGAAGCCACAGGCACACTAGAGTTTGGATCTAATACATCTCGAATAACTCCCAAGAAAATAGACTCTTCGAAGAACGGAGACATAACTTGACTCAATACTTCTTGAGCCGCGTCTGTAGTGATTTGTGCAGGATTTTTTCCTAAAGCTTTTCCTTCTCCAATTGTAGTAGTCGCTGCGTTAAGTATCTCGGTTAACATTCCATAAGGATTTGTATAAGTCATGTTAACATAAGAACTAGGAGATCCATCGGCTCTTGCAGGTCCTGTTGCTAATAACGTAGAATACTTTTCGTAATCAGCACCCGCTGCAACTTTATATGCCTCCATTTTTTCTTGGCTAACACCTGTTGCTAACTCAGAAAGTTTTTTCAAAGACTCTTCAAACCCATAGAAAGCGGCACTTGCTCCCACCAATCTCCGAAGCCCAATCTTTTGTATCTCTGGATTGGCACTAGCTAACTCGGTTACACCAGTGGAAATCGTATTAACACCTGTTCTCAAGACCTCATAAGGAAAAGCAATAAAGTTACCAACAGGAGCTTTTCTCAATGACTTAACAAACTCAGGAACTTTGGCATAGTTGGGGACTGTATTCCTAACGATGTTAGCTGCGTACTCTTCCGTCATTCTGTCAATAGCTTCTTGTCTTAACAATTTATTTTCAGGAAGGTTTGAAACTATTGTTTTTGCACTTGCATCGTCTACGCTTTTAAGAACAGCAATCTTACCAGCTTCATCTAGACTATCTAAAGCTTTTTTTATTTTACTTTGTTCAAACGTCCAGTTGTATAATTTCCAAAGGTCATCACCTCCGGTGTAAAAGTTTTGAGCCGTCTTACCAAAGCCCATCAAGGCTCCACCTACGCCAGTGTCACCAAACTTAGATCCAAACTTTCTACCAACCTGTACCCCGTTTATAGTTGATACGTCTGGATCAAAACCTTTTTTAAGAAGAGCTTTTATTTCTTCAACCTGTGTCTGTGTGCCTGTTATACCTAGCTCTTGTGCTCGATTAAACTTGGCAACCTGTACATCATCAGGAAGTTTCTTGTACCCATTCATAACTACTCTAAGAGATTCACCTAGAGTTGCTCCAGAGCCAATGTTTCCTTGTGCAAGAGCAAACAAAGATGCGGACGTAACATTCCTAACCTGTGTGATTGGAGAAAGAACTGTCTTACCATATTGAACAGCACCTTTTCCTCGAAGGAAACCAGAGTAGGTTGCTCTTATACCGTTACCTATCACCCCCATGTCACCTAAAACGGTTCTGGTTAAATCTTTATAAACACGCATAGGAACAGCAAAACCATTTAAAGCTCCCCATTCGGACAACGCTTCACTTGGTCCAAGGTCTGCCTTGGGATCTTTTATCTGCTTTCCTAAGACTACATAGCCGTCGTCCTTTGTAAGAATTTTGATTTGTTCAGGGGTCATGCTTCTTGTGTCTTTGATAAATTTAGAAAATAATGGATTGTTTTGAGCCAGATCAACTAGTTTACCTTGAAACTTATCCACGGCTAAAAATTCAGAAATGTCTGCCATTGTAGCAACGTAAGACTCTAAAGGGTTTTTTATTTCTCCCAATAAAGCTTTTTGATATTCTGGTAAATCAACTCTTTTTATAAACATACCTGGCGCAATTCTTTCAGACGCAATTCGACTTGGCGCAAGTCTAGAAGCAATGTTTCTTTTTTTTATGGCGTTATTTTTTAGAAAATTATCACGAGCTAATTCTGCCATTTCTTTCGTAATATCTCCGACTAGATCTCCTTCAGGAGACAATCCTAGGTCTGTTTTAGAAAGGTTGTTCAAAGGATCGTCAGCTATTTTTTGCAGTTGTGCGGCAGTCGCTGTTTTGTCACCCAAGAACCCTCTTAACCCTGTCTCTAGTGCTTGTGCGGAAGGTTGATAATTTACGTCTTCAAATATCCTGTATCTTCTGCGTAAATAGTCCCCTACATTTCTGTTTATCTCTTCGCTTAACAGCTCTCCTGTTTTAGCATCTAAATAATCATTTCGTTTTATAAAATTTGATTCAAGAACAAGAGGTCTTATTTCATCTAGATCAGTTCTCATTTTTGTTAATGGAGTTTTCAAAGAAGAAGGTAAAAACTCCATTACTTTATCGGCTTGTTTAGCGTCAGGAGCAGTTAAAACATCCTCTACTTTTTTTAGAAAACCCTCACGATCCATTCGGGTTCCGCTGACCATGATCTGAGCACCACGTTTAAATACTTTATCTATATTGTTTTCTAATTCAAGAGCAGATTTTTCTGCTTTTGTTATATACTGTTGACTTCTCCCACCAATTAACAAACGTTCGTCACTTAGTTCTTCTGGCAAAATTCCTCGGTATCTAAAAGTAGAAAGAACGTCCACCAAAGTATTTTTAAATAAACCTAAATCTTCGCCCGTTCTTCTCTTTTCCTCTAGTTTCCCAAACCCAGAAGAAATTTTATCTGCTCCTGCTTTAACTGTTCTCGCTACTGGTGCTACAACTGGGATACCTCCAATAGCAGAAATTGTTTTTCCTCCAACTGTTGAAGCTCCTTTAATTACATATGGAAGAGCAATGCCAAGTCCTATACCTTCACCCGCTGCTTTTAGTTTGTTTTTGATTCTTGTGTCTGAAGCTTCTTTGCCGCTTAAACCATCTAAGCTTTGTTGTTTTAATACTTCAGGAGCGTTGTCAAAAAAGTTTGCAATCCCTGTATAGTCGTCCGTAGCAACGATAAAATCAGTGGTGCCTAAAGCGGCTAGTTGAACTGGTAGAGACGCCCCACCAGTTGCTAGTAAGGCGGCTAAACTAGGAATAGCATATTGACCACCAACCTCACCGACTGTGCCAGCTACTCCTTGCGGATCAATCGATAGGTAGTTTCTTATCTTGTCTGTTGTCTCGGCGTAGTTCTTAATTTTCTTATCACTATCTTCTGGATCAACTACGCTTGCATACACACTATAGGCACCTTCACTAGCGTTTAAAAGACCAGACAAAATACCTTCAAATGTTTCAGTACCAACGCCTTCGTAAGAATCAATTAAAGCTTCTGTTTGCAATGCGGTTTCAGATAGCGTTTCTTCAGTGGCTTGATTTAATTGTTTGCGAAGATAGTTTGCCGCGTCCTCATTGTTATCAGACTCCGCTCGAGCAATGGCTGCTTCTATCTCTTCTACTGTTGCCATTTAAGCCTCTTTACAAATATTGTTGAGCGTTAAGTGCTTCTATTGCATTATCAATAAATGTCTTGTTGCTAGGACTTTGATACAATGTGGACTGTTTAAGAACCGTTGGACTAAACTGAGTGGCTAAGTCTTGAAAGGCAAGATCCGTGGCTTGTTTATTTAGTTCTTCTATAGAAGTATCAGAACCTGTGCCATATTTAGGAACCATGTCTGTCAAAGATTTAACATAAGCATTTTTCTGTAAACGGAACGCATTACTGATGTCTTCATCTTGAGTAGAACGTTGTCTTGCGTCTATCAAACCTATCTGTCTTTGATAGTTTAGAGCGTCTCTATCCTCTTGACGTACCATGTCAAAAGCAGCAAGAGTAAAATCATCGTCACGTTTCTTATCGGCTTTGCGATCTTTTGCCATTTCATTAATACCGCCTAGCACACCATCAGCAATGTTCTTCAATGCACTTGAATCTTCACCAGCGGCAACACCAAACCCGATCCTAGCCATAGCCAGCCAAAACTCTTCGTTCTTATCTTCGTCTGAGTCTCCTACTAACTCGGAAAGAACGCCCCTCATAGACTTCACTCTTTCCTTTAGAGACATGTTACTCGTATCAATGCCCTCGTCATCTAGGGTAGATTTAGTGACTGCTCCTGCTGGATCTTTCGGGTTCTTTTTTAGATTCTCTTGTATTTTACCTGATGCATCTGACCCTGGTGTATCTGACCCTGGTGTATTTGCTCCTGAACCATCTGGCTCTGGGTCAGGTTCTTTAACTGAAGGACGCTGATTAAACGGCACTTCTAGTAATTCTTGTAATTCAGGGCCTTCTACTGGAATCTCTTCATCTTCCTCAGTGTAGAAACCTTGATCCTCTTCAACCTTTTTCTTGCCGACTCTTTTTTCTTTCAGTATATCAACTCGTTCTTTAAACTTTTTTGCAATTTTTTGAGAGGCATTTAATGTTGGGTCAAAATCCTCATCTTCTTCCGTGTAAAATCCTTGTTCTTCTGCGGCTTTTTCCGCGTCCGCTTGTTGTCTTAATATAGCAAGTTCTTCTGGCGTTGCTTCTTGAAACTTAGCCGCTGTCAACGGATCAGTCATGTCGCCATATATCTCCTCACGCGGGGTAGAGGTATCACTTCTAATAAAATCCATTGCTCGTTTGTTTACGTCAACAAAAGCTTGTACATCAGGCCTATCATCTGGTGCGCCAAGTACTTTTGCTATATTAAAAGGAAAGTTTCTGTCTCCTCCCTCTTGATTAATAAAATCTAATGAATCAACCAAGCCAGTGGGGAATTGTTTTCCTACAAGAGGATCACCTCTACCACCAAATGGTTCAAGATCTACTCTCTCAGAATACGCTCTATCTCTCGGTCCTGTTGCTAGATATCTTTTTATAGCTGCTTCTCTTTCCGCTATTTCCCTAGCCCTTTCCAACCCAGCTTCGCCTATGTCCACATTAGGACCCGAGATCCCCGGAGCTTGGCTCATGATTCCTGAACTTTTTGTAAATAAATTTCTACCTGCTTCAGAACCAGAATCTTTTGGACTAGAGATTGAATCACCACCTTCAAAGCCTACCGAAGCTGTTTTATCAGG
>Ga0209535_1001783_pt1 | contig 14308 bp, 19 predicted proteins | sample LinPmetageLP28_FD_184041 | JGI IMG/M metagenome (GOLD analysis project Ga0209535, IMG submission 184041) | Marine viral communities from the Pacific Ocean - LP-28 (SPAdes) (version 2) | ecosystem: Environmental > Aquatic > Marine > Oceanic | place: Pacific Ocean | collected 2009-08-22 | reverse complement strand
AATGTGGTAGTCAATCAAGATGAGTATCTGTGGAGAAAGTTGACACCATTAGAGTGTGAGAGATTACAGACTATGCCAGATAATTATACTAATCATGTATCCAAGACACAGAGATACAAGATGATTGGTAATGGTTGGACAGTAGATGTGATTGCTCATATACTTAATAGTATCAAAGTAATAGAAGCTTATGACGATGCTTATAATCAATGGCATAAAATGCACAATGAAACAAAGGAGCAAGTATGACAATAGATATTGATAAATATGTTGATGAAATGGAAGAAGATGAGTATGAAGAAGCTAATAATGGCACTAAAAGACTTTTTATTGATTTAAGTAGAATGGCAGATGACATTTTAGAGGTAGTCAAAAAAAATAATCCAAACCATGATGTTGAACTTTGTGGTGTAGAAAGATGGGAGAATTAACATGTGGCATAGAATAACGGACTTCTTTAATGTGGAGTTCCATAAAAATTATGGTGAGGGTACAAAGTATGACCTTGACTATGGTAAGTTGCTAATAATCGGACTATGTGTTTATATAGCTATAAAGGTGTCTTGATGGCTAACCCATTAGACGTTTTTATAAAATATGATATACTCAAAGCATATAAGAAGGGTGTGCGAGATGCTTTGATTAATAAGAAACTAGATACGAAACAAGCACACCAATACTACAAGGAAGGTTATGAAGACGGCATGACCTTATATATTGAAATGCAAAACCTAGAAGGAGAAAAAGCATGAAGATAAAAAAACATTTGCAAATAGATGCAATCACTAACTCTACTGGTAGACTACCAAGTGATATGGAAAACTTAAAAGTCTATCATCATTCATCATCTAAAGATGAGCCTATTAATGTTGGCGATATGGATTTGACATATCTCATTAGAGCATATGCCAAGTGTCAAAGGCAGTTAGCTCAAGATGTAAGGATTGATACTCAAGAAGGTAGAAACCTAGAACTTACATCTAAAGTAGAAAATCTTAATAGTATTATCGCTGAGAAAGATGAGTTGTTAGATAAACAAACTGCTCATACAGAGTATTGGCGAGATGCTTATTACAAATCATCTACTGTAAAAGGTGAAGTAAAAATGTTTAGTGAGATACCTAATGATGCTAGTGGTAAAGCATTCGTTGCACAACTAAAAGAGTATCTAAATAAGGAATCTTACAAGATGAGAGTTCGTGGTCAGTATCTTGATGAACATACCAAGAAAGCAGAAGGTTGGCAGAAGTATGAGAGAGGTCAGCCTATTGATAAATCAAAGTGTTTACGAATTTATGTAGACACCAAATAGGGAGAAGCACTATGACTAGCAGCACTAAAAAAATGTCAATCATTGACAAATTAGATGAGCAACAAAAAGAAAGGTTGCTCACAGAAATTAATAACTTAAAAGATATCGTTAATGACATACAAGATAATTGTCCTCTCGACTATCACAAGGTTATTAATCTTGGTGGCTTAGAATGTTTTATAGCTAATATATTTGATTTAAAGTTACCTAAACATAACGATTGTCATCACGATAATAGGTGGCAAAACTATAAGATTAAAAATTAACCGTTACTAGTATAGGGAGAGTATCCCTTCCTACAACTAAATATCAGTTGACATTAAATCTTATAAGCCTTATAACATTAACAATAACAAAACATAAATGGAGAATGCTATGCCTTTAGATGGTATATTAGAAGTTAAAGACAACTTAATCACAGTTGAAGACCACCTAGACTTTGATGTTTCTTTTGAGACAACTAAGTTTCACAAGAAGAAATATGTTATCAATGAGAATACTGGAGAATACATTGGTGTTGTCGGTAACAGTTTTAATTGTGCACCTCATCCTATATTCTTTAAAGGAGTAGGTGAAGTTATACAAGACAATAGAACTGCCCAAGAATTAGAGGGTGCTATCGTCAAATCCTTTTCATCACGTAACAATGCATGGGGTATGGTTGATATAACTCTACCTAATGTACGGTCATTAATCACGACAGACAAGCATCAGACAAGCTTACATGAGAGAATAATAGGACTACACGCAGTAGATGGTTCTTGTTCTAATCAAGTATTCTTTGGACAGATAGATAGCTTCTGTACAAATGGTCAAGTTGGTGGTGAACATGACAAGATACGTAAGAAGAATACATCTAACTTTTGTATGGATAGGTTCATACAAGAACTTAAAGATGCGAGACAAAACTTCTATGCACAATCTGCTAATCTACAGAAGTGGGCAGAAACACCAATGCCTATCTTTGTAAATGTAATAGAACTACTAAAAGAGATTATTCCTTCTGATAAGAAAGCTGAGAAGATGGCTAGTCTGTATGCACAAGAAGCACACACTAGAGGTAATAATGTATTTAGTTTATACAGTGCATTCACTAACTACTCAAGCTATGCTGATGCACAGAATGGTTTCATACTAAGAGATACTGGTAATGATACCAAATCTGAATCAATGTGGCAGAGAGAACACGAAGTAGCTAAGTGGATATCTCATCCTAAGTTCAAAGCATTAGTTGCAGCATAGGGAGTTCAATATGAAAAAGAAATTGCCACGATATTTACAGGAGCAAAAATATGGAAACGGTATGGTTTTTTACAGATATAATCCTACTGCTAGATATATTGATGAAGGCATTGTCACACGTACTAACTTAGGTTCAGATTTGTCAATAGCAAAAAAGAAAGCTAATGAATTTAACAAATTGATTGATGCATTTTTGCAACAACAATCTGAAGTTGTGTCTGTACAAAACAATCCTACTGTACAAGGTTTAGCTGATGAGTATTTATTATCTAGTGATTTCAATATGTTAGCCGATAAATCTAAACAAGATTATCAATACTTTATAAAGAACATGTTGAGTACAATTGTAGAAAGTAAACACTTGTCAAGAACATATTTAAAAAATATGAACGGTGCTAAAGCTAAGAAGTCTTATGAAGTATGGCTAAATCGTGGCATTTCTATGGCTAATCATATATGCTCTGTATCAAGAAAAATGTATTCTTATGGAATGGAGATGGGTTATGTACAAAGTAACCCATTCTCTACTTTCAAATGCAGAACACCTAAGTCTAGAAAAACTCTTTGGACAAGAGACCAAGTGAAACAATTTCTAGATTATGCATACACTAATTTTAAAACACGAAACTTAGGTTTAATTGTACAAATGGCTTATGAATGGTGTCAAAGAATTGGTGATATGAGATTGTTAAAGTTTGAGTATATAGATTTTGACAAAGGTATTTTACATCTAGAGCAATCAAAACGTAGAGCCACAGTTCACCTTCCCATTAGTAAAGATTTACTAGCTATGCTTGTACAACAAAAGGAAGACTACGGATTCCAAGAATATGTTGCACCTATGCCGAAGGCGATTAGAGGAGCATACAAGCCTTATAGTCTTCATGGTATATCCAAACTAGGGAGAGTGGCTATGTCCTCTGCAGGCTTACCTAATGAGCTACGATTGGCAGACTTACGTAGAACAGGTACAACTGAGATGGTTGAAGCCGGTGTATCTATGGGTCAAATAATGTCTGTTACAGGACATGCAAATCCTAATAGTGTAATGCCATATATGAAAAATACTTACCTAAGTGCAAAAAAAGCATTGACAACCCGTGAATCCATTGCTATAAGCACAAGGCAAGTGCCGAACAGCTAATATTATATATACATATAAGTGATACATATAAATGAATATATACAATTATATAAATGATTTACAGTTAAGTGTAGGAGAGTCTAGAAGATTAGATTGTCCTAACTGTAAAAGTTATAATACATTTACAGTGACCAATAATATGGGTTCAGTAATGTGGAATTGCTATAAGATATCTTGTAGTTTATCTGGCAATTCTCGTGTTACTCTCACTATAGATGATATTCGCACTGCTATGAGTAAGCAGATAGAAGATGATAATACAATCTTTGAGTTCCCAGAACATGTTGTTCCACATGGTAATCGTAAGGCAATTACTGAGTGGTGTGATAAGTGGGGTCTATCTGCTAACACATTAAGTTTGTACTATGACGTTAAAGAGAACAGAGCAGTGTTTCCTATTGTACATGACAATAAGATTGTTGATGGTGCAGGTCGTTCATTAGGTAAGAGTAAACCTAAATGGAAACGATACGGAAAAAACAACTTGCCTTATTCTCAAGGACATGGTACAACTGCTATTGTTGTTGAGGATTGTGTTAGTGCAGCTGTGGTTGCTTCTGACACACGGAAGGGGATAGCTGTGCTAGGAACATCATTATTGGAATCACACAAGCAATATCTATCACAGTTCTCAACAGCAATTATTGCCTTAGACCCTGACGCCTTAGATAAGATAATGCAGTTTGCAAAAGAGTTACGCAACTACGTTAAAGAAGTAAAAGTACTTAGACTAAAAGATGATTTGAAGTATAGAAACGAAGAAGACTTAAACAATTTATATTTCCTAACCCCAAAGGAGTAAGACATGGAACTATCCCTAATACGAAGTCTGATGGACAAAGCATTCTATGATGAGCATAGAGGTGCTAAATGTCCAGACAGATTATTCAGCAAAGATGTAAGAAAGATTAAACAAGCACTTGATAGTGCAATGACTACATACGAAAGAACAGTAACACCTGATGAGATTGAAGCATTGTTTATGTCAGGCAATCCATCAATGACTACTGCACAAAAACAAGCATACTCATCTTTGTTCAACGGCATCAAACGAGAACAACCAATGGGAGAAGATGTTGCACAAGAAGTTTTATCTAAACTATTTCAGCAAGTTGTTGGTGAAGACATTGCTAATCTTGGCTTTGATTACGTCAATGGTTCTCAATCTACACTTGAACCTCTTCGTAATATTTTGGAGCAGTATGGTGATGACTTTACTCCTAATCTAAATATACAATGGGAAGACATAAGCATTGATGCTTTGCTATCCAAGAATGATTTAGAAGCGAGATGGAACTTTGGCATTCCTAGTTTGACTAGAGTAGTTGAAGGTGTGAATGCTGGGCATCTAATTGAAGTAGGTGCTAGACCTAATACAGGCAAGACATCCTTTCATGCTAGTTTGATTGCATCTCCCGGTGGCTTTGCACATCAAGGTGCTAGATGTATTATACTGTGCAACGAAGAAGGTCCTCATAGAGTGGGAGCAAGATATCTAACTGCAGCGACAGGTATGACAATGCATCAAGTGAAAGAGAATCCACAGAGAGCACAAGAGTTGTACAGTCCAGTACGAAAACATATAGATATCAAAGATGCATCTAATCGTGATATGGCTTGGGTAGAGAGTGTATGTAAATCATACAAGCCTGACATAGTTGTGCTAGACATGGGTGATAAGTTTGCTAGGTCTCAAGGATTTGCTAGACCTGATGAAGCACTCAAGGCTAATGCAATATATGCTAGACAGATAGCTAAGTCTCATAATTGTGCTATGTTTTATATGTCTCAACTATCTGCTGAAGCAGAAGGTAAAGTTATACTTAATCAATCTATGATGGAAGGTAGTAGGACTGGTAAAGCTGCTGAAGCAGACTTGATGGTATTGATTGCTAAGAATCCACCAATAGAAGGTCAAGAAGAAGAAGGTCCTGAAAGACATCTTAATGTTGTAAAAAACAAATTGACAGGTTGGCATGGTAATGTTACTTGTAATCTTGATTATAAAACTGCGAGGTATACAGCATGATAATTGAAATAAAAATAACAGACAAAATGATTTCTTTAGCTAAAAATAAATCAGAAGAGATGGGAAATTTAAATCATTCAATATTAAACGGCTCTGGTAATTTAGCAGGTTTTATAGGTGAGCAAATAGCCATGTATGTTTTAGGTGGAGATTGGTGTAATACATATAACTATGATATTATTGTATCGGAAAAAAGAATAGATGTGAAAACTAAACAAACAACAGTAAAACCAAAACCTTTTTATGAATGTAGTATAGCTGCTTATAACACAAAACAAGATTGTGATGCTTATGCTTTTGTTCGTGTTAAAAAAGATTTATCTGTTGGTTGGTTTTTAGGAATTAAAATAAAAGAAAAATATTTTAATCAAGCAACATTTATGAAAAAGGGAGATATTGACCCTTCAAATAATTTTATAGTTCGAGCAGACTGCTATAATCTACCTATAAGTAAATTGGATAATGGATTATGAAGCTTACACTTGATGTAGAGAATACTGTAACACATAGAGATGGCAAGTTACATCTTGACCCATTTGAGACTGACAACAAGCTTGTTATGGTAGGTTGTCTAACGGATAATGGTGAAGAGCATTTATTTAGAGATGACTTTACAGGTGTACAAGAGTTACTTGACCAAGCAACTATTCTTATAGGGCATAACATAGTACATGATTTAATGTGGCTATGGGAATGTAACTTAAATTATGATGGTCCTATATTTGATACCATGTTAGGTGAATACATTCTTCAACGTGGATTAAAAGAACCTCTATCATTAGAAGCTTGTGCAAACAGATATGAGTTAGCAACTAAGAAACAAGACACCATGAAAGAATACTTTAAAAATAAAGTACCTATAGATGAGATACCTAAACAAGAGTTATCTGATTATCTTTCTGCTGACTTAAAAGCTACTCAAGAATTATCTGATGCCTTATATAAAAAGTTAAATACAGTAGAGTATTCAGGTTTAATGGATACTGTCTTATTAACTAATCGTGTTGCACTAACACTAGCTAGAATATATCAAACTGGATTTACTGTTGATGTAGACAAGTTAAATGAAGTTAGAGAAGAGTTTGAAAAAGAAAAGGCTATGATAGAAGAGAGATTGACTAGGCAAGTACATCAGCTTATGGGTGATACACCAATCAATCTTAATAGTCCTGAACAAATGTCATGGATTATATATAGCAGAAAACCTAAAGACAAAACAACTTGGATGAATAACTTTGCTCCTTACATGGGTAGGGATGAATTTAAACATAAAGTAAAAGAAAATTCTGATATTGTTTACAAGACCGTGGCAGTTATGTGTAAATCATGTAATGGAACAGGAACAATAAGAAAGGTTAAGAAAGATGGAACTCTTTACGCTAAGTTACCCAAATGTGCTACTTGCAATAGCCTTGGCTACATTTTTGCTCCTACTAGAGAAATAGCAGGTCTTAAATTTAATCCAACAAATGCAAAATGGATTAGTGCTAATGGCTTTAGTGTGAATAAAAAGATGTTAGAAGTTTTACAGCACGTTACTAAACGAAGTGATTCTGATACAGCATATAGTTTCTTACATGACATACAAAGATTATCAGCATTAGATACATACCTCTCTTCCTTTGTGCAAGGCATTAATACTTATATGAAGCCTGATGGCAAGTTACATGTTAGATTATTACAACATAGAACGTCTACTGGAAGGTTTAGTGGTGCTGACCCTAATATGCAGAACATGCCTAGAGGTGGTACGTTCCCTGTTAAGAAAGTATTTATATCACGATGGAAAGGTGGTAAAGTTTTAGAAGCTGACTTTGCACAACTAGAGTTTAGAGTTGCTGCTTACTTGTCACAAGATGGAGTTGCTATTGAAGAAGTCACTACTGGTTTTGATGTTCACTCGTATACGTCTAAAGTTATTACAGATGCGGGTCAACCGACTACTCGTCAAGATGCGAAAGCACACACCTTTGCACCCCTCTACGGAGCAACAGGATTTGGTAGAACACAAGCAGAAGCAAAATACTACGAACACTTTACCGAAAAATACAAAGGAATTAAATCATGGCACACCAGATTGGCTTCAGAAGCTATGAATACTGGTATGATTACTACACCTTCAGGCAGAGAGTTTGCGTTCCCGGATATTAGACGATTAACTAATGGTGGTGTTACAAACTTTACGCAGATAAAGAATTATCCTGTACAATCATTTGCTACTGCTGATATAGTGCCATTAGTTTTAATGCATATGGAAGACAAGTTTAAAACTTATAAGTCTTGTATAGTGAATAGTGTGCATGATTCTGTAGTAGTTGATGTACATCCTGAAGAAATAAATCAAGTAATATATTTGATAAAAGAAATAAATAATGAGTTAAAACAATTGATTGAGAGTAAGTTTCATATTGATTTAAATGTACCGTTACTATTAGAAGCAAAAATAGGTGACAATTGGCTTGACACAAAAGATGTGGCATGATATAACTATAAAACTTTAAAGAAAGAGAGGTATCACATATGAGTGATTTAATAACTATTGATACAAATAACTATGCTGCAATGGCAAAAGCTATGGGTATCGCAGGAGATAGTTCTTCTGAGCCGAAGAAGAGCAATACTTTACCTAGATTGAGGATTAATCATGCTCCAATTATGGGTGAAACAGATGTGAACGGTAAGACAGTTAAGGTTGAGGTAGTCAACGGTGGTACATATCGCTTAGACAAACCTGAAGTTAATACTTATTACGGTTCATCGGCAACTATCAGACCCTTTATGCAGAGGTTTATGTATAAAAGATTTGTTAAGAACAGCAATGCCAAAGCAGGTGAGCCAATGGGTACTTACCATAAAACTGTTATGGCTGATAGTTTAAATATAGATTTAAAAGACAATCAAGGTACATTTAACTGTGGTAAAGCCGCAGGTTATGTAAAGGATTTTAAATCATTACCAGTAGCTCAACAAGAGTTATTAAAACAGATAAAAAGAGTTCGTGTTATATTTGGATTAATAACTTTGGAAAACACTGTCGATGACAGAGGTGAAGTTGCTGAGTTGCAGGAGTCTCCATTTATTTGGGAAATTGATAACCGTGATGCTTTCAAAATTATGGGTGCTCCCTTTGCTAAGTTAGCACAAATGAAGAGACTACCAGTGCAACACAACATTGTGCTAAACACAGATGAAAGAAAGTTACCTAATGGTAATTCATTTTATCTTCCTCTACCAAGCTTAGATGTATCAACTCAGGTTGCATTAACTGAGTCTGACCAAACAATGTTTGCCGACTTTGTTTCTTGGGTGCAGAATTACAATGAGTACATCATCAATGAGTGGAATGTAAAGACAGGCAGTAACATAACACAAGAAGATATGGATACTGTAGATGACTTCATTGATATAGATAATTCTGAAGAGGTAGCATAATGCACCATCCAGCAGAATTGGCGATTCATCAGTATCTTGAAGATGCAACTCATGGTAAAACTAAGATGAGTGATTCTACTATAGAACGTATAGGAGAAGAAATTAAAGATGCTTTGAAACGTCAATTTGCTGGTGGTAACAAACGAGAAGAGTTTAGATTTAGAATGTCTAATATAGGTAGACCTTCTTGCCAATTATGGTTTCAAAAAAATCATCCTGAAAAAGCATTACCTAAACCTACTACCTTCGTGATGAATATGATGTTAGGTGATATTGTTGAATCTGTATTTAAAGGTTTACTTAGTGAAGCAGGTGTAACATATAAAGATAATACAGAGGTAGAGCTTAAATTAGATAAAGATAGAACTATTAAAGGTACATATGATATTGTTATAAATGATGCAGTTGATGATATTAAATCAGCATCTGATTGGTCATATAGAAATAAGTTTGAGTCATATGAAATATTAAAAGATGGTGATAGTTTTGGTTATGTTGGACAACTAGCGGGATACGCAAAAGCATCAGGACATAAGGTAGGTGGTTGGTGGGTTGTTAATAAAGCCAATGGTCAATTTAAATATGTTCCAGCAAGTAATATGGACTTAGAAGAAGAACTTAATACTATAAAGAAAACTATTGCTACAGCAGAGCAGAAAGAATTTAAAAGATGTTTTGAGCCACAACCTGAGTTCTTTCGTAAAGTTCCTACAGGTAATGTTGTTCTTAATACAAACTGTAAATTCTGTGACTACAGAAACTCGTGCTTCCCTACATTAAGAGAACTACCTGCACAAATGTCTCAAGCCAAAGAACCAAAGATGGTTCAGTATGTTAGGTTAAAAGGCGAATAAGTGCAGTTACATCAAGTAAGTAAACAAGCTAGGAAGTATGGATATAGAAGTGGTTTAGAATATAAGATTTCTATGGCTCTTGATACTATAAAGTATAAATATGAATACGAAAGTATCAAGATAGAGTGGGAAGACTTAGCCTATCGCACTTATACCCCTGACTTTATATTAAACAATGGTATTATAATAGAAACAAAGGGAAGGTTTTTAGCAGCAGATAGAAGAAAACATCTAGCTATAAAAAAACAACATCCTACTCTAGATATTAGATTTGTATTTACTAATAGTCGTTCTAGATTAAGTAAGGGAGCAAAGTCAACATATGCACAATGGTGTATTAAATATGGCTTTAGATATTATGATAGAATAATACCAGAAGATTGGTTAAAAGAAAAAGGTAAAGATGAACACCCTAAAAGAATAAAGTTTACAGGAAGAAAGTTAAAAGGAGAAACAAAGTATGGCAAAAGACTCACGAACCACTAGTAAGACTGTGTTACCAGAAGATTTTATAATCAAGGTAAATCCTCATCTAAATAGTAAGGGCAAATGGAATGGTGGTATTGAATTAGCCATTATGCCTAATCTAGATAATCCATTAGATGATGATGATTACTATCAAGTAGAACATATATGTAAGATGCTATGCTCTACATTAAACTTTATGGAGATTGAGCCTACATTTAGAGATAAGATAAATGATTATGTAGTAAATGTATTTGACAAAGAACATAAAGATGACCATAAAGATAAAGAGATAAAAAAAACTTATGCAGATAATGTTATCAATGTAACTTTTGGAAAATCAGATAAGTGTTAAGGCATATGGAGTATATGAAGATGAAAGCAAAAGAACAAGAAGATATGGTTAATAGTCCTGTTCACTACAACAAGGCTGGTATTGAAACTATAGATGCATTAGAAGCTATGTTAGTTGATGGTTTTGATTATTATCTACAAGGTAATATAGTTAAATACCTATGGAGATATAGATACAAAAATGGTGTAGAAGATTTAAAGAAAGCACAATGGTATCTTAATAAATTAATTGAGCATCACGATGATAAAAGTTAAAATAATATGCACTATATCTGTTGACCCTGATGAATATGCTGTGCCTTCTGATGGGGATGTTACAGAAGACTTTGAGGAATACACAAGAGAATTTTTTTACGATATTGATGGAACAAAAATAACAAAACTAAAAGTAATTACGGAGACATAAATGTTAAGCAACTACCTACCAACAGACTATCAGAACTTTATAGCACTCTCTCGCTATGCAAGGTGGAGAGAAGATGACCAAAGAAGAGAGAATTGGGGTGAGACAGTCGATAGATATTTTGATTATATGGAAAATCATTTAAAGAAGAATTATAACTATACTATAACTAAAGCTTTAAAAGAAAAACTATCTACACAGATAATGAACTTAGGTGTTATGCCAAGTATGAGAGCCTTAATGACATCAGGACCTGCATTAGATAGATGTCATGTGGGTGGTTATAACTGTAGCTATATACCTGTAGATAGTCCTCGTAGCTTTGATGAATGTATGTATATACTTATGTGTGGTACAGGTGTTGGCTTCTCTGTAGAAAGAGAAAACGTAGACAAGTTACCTATCGTTAATGAGCATTTTGAAGATAGCACTACGGTCATACATGTCGCAGATAGTAGACCCGGATGGGCAAAAGCTTTGAGAGAACTCATTGCCATGCTCTATGTAGGACAAGTACCTACATGGGATACATCGCAAGTAAGACCTGCAGGTGCAAGACTAAAAACATTTGGTGGTAGAGCATCAGGACCTGCACCATTAGAAGAGTTATTTAGATTTTGTATATCTAAGTTTCAAGGTGCTAAAGGCAGAAGACTATTTCCTATTGAGTGTCACGACTTAATGTGCAAGATAGGAGAGGTTGTAGTCGTAGGTGGAGTAAGACGTTCTGCTCTTATCTCATTGTCTAACTTAGGTGATGACCAAATGAGACATGCTAAGTCAGGTCAATGGTGGGAGAATGAAGGTCAAAGAGCATTAGCCAATAACTCTGTAGCATTTAAGGGTAAGCCTGAGATGGGTACATTCATGCGAGAGTGGACATCTTTATATGAATCTAAGTCAGGAGAACGTGGTATATTTAATAGACAAGCAGCTAAAGTAAAAGCATTAGAGAACGGTAGACGTAGTGCCGACCATTACTTTGGTTGTAATCCTTGTTCAGAGATTATACTTAGACCATATCAGTTTTGTAACTTAACTGAAGTAGTGGCACGTGTTACAGATACTGTAGATACATTAAAAGAAAAGGTTAGAATAGCTACTATACTTGGTACATTCCAATCTACACTTACAGACTTTAAATATTTACGTAAGGTATGGAAAGATAATACAGAGGAAGAAAGATTGTTGGGAGTTTCCCTAACTGGTATACTTGATTGCCCAGTATTAAATAATACCTATTATGAATTAGGAGATGTGTTGGAGCAACTAAGACATGTAGCAGTAGAAACTAACAAGAAAATGGCTAAAGATTTAGGCATACCACAGTCAACTGCTATAACTTGTGTCAAACCTAGTGGTACAGTTAGTCAATTAGTTGACAGTGCTTCAGGTATTCATGCTAGACATAATGATTATTATATTAGAACTGTACGTGGTGATAACAAAGACCCACTCACACAGTTTATGAAAGATAGTGGCATACCTAGTGAGCCATGTGTTATGAAGCCTGATAGTACAACTGTATTTAGTTTCCCTATGAAATCACCATCAGGAGCAATGACTAGAACAGAAATGACAGCTATACAGCAATTAGACTTTTGGTTATTATATCAGAGACATTGGTGTGAGCACAAGCCTTCTGTTACTATCTCTGTTAAAGAAGATGAGTGGATGGAAGTAGGAGCATGGGTATACAAAAACTTTGATGAAGTATCAGGTATATCTTTCTTACCTTTTAGTGACCATACTTATGCACAAGCACCTTATCAAGATATAGTAGGTGAAGAGTATGAGAGAGCCTACAAGGAAATGCCTACAGCAATTGATTGGTCTAAGTTAGCAGACTATGAGAAAGAAGACACCACAACAGGTGGCAGAGAGTTAGCTTGTACAGCAGATGCATGTGAAATGGTTGACATAGAAGCTAGTTAATGGTAGAATCAACAAATGAAATATTATGGTGGCAGTGGTGGTTACTCATTGCCATCTCTATTAATACAACAATAAACTTAATAGTTTTCTTTCGTGGTAGGAAGCTACACATACGAGAGTTTTTACATTTAAAACCTAAACGGAGAAGTAAATGAGAGAAATGATATTACAAGCCTTGAAGAGTAAGATATCTGGACAGATAAATGGGCACATAGCCAACATAGAAGCTATGATGACTAACCCTGTAGGTATTGGAGACCATCCTTCTATTGTAGAAACCATAGAAAAAGAGTTGTCTTTGTTAGAGCATGAGAATGGTAAACTAAACAACTTAGTAAGATTCTTTGAAAGACCTGCACAACAAGAAGAAGAGACTACTAAGGGCAAAAAGTAGTATGGAGCATCTAGAGCCATGTACCAATGATAGAAAAAAGTTTGATATAGATTTAGAATATGGAAAGGTAAGAGAAAAACAAGTAGCTGATATGCTTCAAGATAAAAAGATTGAAGTTAAAAGTGAAAGAGGTATGTGGCAAAAGACGGGCAACATAGCCATTGAATATGAAAGTTATGGTAAACCTAGTGGTATAGCAGCCACTGAATCAGATTATTGGTTTCATAACTTGTGTATAGATGATGATACATTTTGCACTTTAGTATTTAAAACAGATAGTCTGAAGAAAATAATTGACAACTTAGATTACAAGAGGTCAGTTTCAGGTGGAGACCATAACGCATCTAAAATGTATTTAGTTAACCTACAGAAGTTATTTTCTTCAGATGTTATAAAGGCATTCAAGGATAACAAAGATGTGGAAGATTGAAGAGGAAGCAATAAAATATATGAAAGATAAATTAGTAATTACAGAAGTTATAACTCCTGATTTGTATGAGAGATTAGCAAAGACTACAGCAATATTCCCTAAAGAAAAAGCATTAGAGTATCTAGCTTTAGGTTTGACAAGTGAAGCTGGGGAAGTTGCTGGTAAGATAAAGAAGATTATCAGAGATGGGAAGGGTAATAAAGAAGCTATTGCCTATGAGATAGGTGATGTTCTTTGGTATTGTGCTGTACTAGCAAGTGAATTAGGTGTTGAATTAAATGAGATAATGAAAAAGAACCTACAGAAGTTACAAG
>Ga0209535_1001782_pt1 | contig 14311 bp, 15 predicted proteins | sample LinPmetageLP28_FD_184041 | JGI IMG/M metagenome (GOLD analysis project Ga0209535, IMG submission 184041) | Marine viral communities from the Pacific Ocean - LP-28 (SPAdes) (version 2) | ecosystem: Environmental > Aquatic > Marine > Oceanic | place: Pacific Ocean | collected 2009-08-22 | reverse complement strand
TATAGAAGATGATACAGATTTAGATATGTATCAATCTATTAATCTTAGTTCACGTCAAGCTGAAAAGATATTAATAGATATATTTGCCTCAATATTAAGTGGAGATGATGTAGGAGACACTCTTTCGGTAGTAGGAGGTGAGTATGGGATTACTCTTACTAATATTATAAAAGGATTAAAAGCTAAAGATATTAATTACCAACAACTTAAAAACAAAGAAATACCAGGGGTTAATGAAACCTTAAGCTCAGACGATAAAGAAGATCTAACTCAAATAGCCAACCAAATGGCACAAAGGCTTAAACTTAAATTTGATGGTCCTCCTGGAGATATTGCAAATGAAAAATTAGCTGATTTAATGAAAACAAGTGGTACTGCTGATGTTACACTTTGGCATGTAGCTAAACTAATAGATGCTGGTGTTATTGATGATTCAGAAAAGGAAAATGCTCTTAGGGCATTAGGTCATCCTCAAGTAGATTTAGATGAAAATGTAAAAGAAGACTTAGATATAGGACACCAGGATGATGAACCTGGAATGTTAAAAAATACTTTATACAGAGCTGCTAAAATGGCATCAATGTTATATAAAAAATTAGATAAATACGATAAAATGCCAAATGAAGTAGATTTTCCAAGTTGGTGGCAAAATAAAGTGGTTAAATCTAAAGATATGCTCCAAGCAGCTTATGATTACCTTGATGGTGAAGAAAATGTAGCTAAGATAGATGCAATGAATGAAAAAAAAGTTGAAGTAGATGATGATTTAGATTTTACAGTAAAATTATCTCATTTATTAGATAAGCATATAACTAAATAGTGAAAAAAACCCAATTCATACAGCTTATAGAGCAAGAGATTGAAGATTTTGTTCAAACTCAAGCTGATAAGATTGTCTCATTTGAAGATGATCCCAAGGAATATATTTTACAAAAATATCCTTCATTAAAAAGTACTTTAGAGGATCTAATGACAGATAGCTTTGATGAATATGTTACAGGTATTTATGTAATGGCACCTAAACCTACTACATTTAAAATACTACTTCATAATGGTCAACATTTCTTTTTAATTTATGCTAAAGATTCTTATATAGCCAAAATTTCTGGTAAAAAATATTATCTATCAGATCTAGGAGCAGAAGAATATGCAATTAAATCAATAGCAGATCTACTTACAATGGGTATGCCTCCAGGAGCAGAAGGTCCTGACCAACAGGCAGAAAATGACATGACTAAAGATGCTGATGAAACACCAGATGCAGAACCTACAGGTGATACTGCTGGAGATGAAGAGGAATTAGCGGAAAATGTTGATGATGATGAAAAAGATGATTATGGTCGTCCTTTTGTAGATCCTAAAGGTTCAAGAACTTATATGAGTGATAAAGAGATGGAAGATATGAAACCATCTTCTAGAATTCTTAAAAAGATGATGGATAAATTAGAAAAAAAATTACCATCTAAAAAGCTTCGTATCTTAAAAGAGGCGGAGGAAAAAAAAACACTTAGATTTAGAATTCTAAAAGAAAATGATGCTGAATCTGGTATTGAAATTCTAAAAAAAGAATTAGGTTTTACAGATGATAATTTTATAAAACAATCTTCTGTAACATATAAATTACTAGTTCCCAGAGCTGATAGAATAAGTATTGCTTCCCAAATAGACCAAATTGAAGATTTTGAATTTGATCCTAATCTTAAAGGTTCATCTATAGGAGGTATAAAATATAAAAATGCTAAATTTTTACTAAAACCTTCTGGAGTACAAGGTAGGGCATCTGCTGGTACTCAAAATGAAGATGTATTAGTTAATGAAGTTAAAAAATATTTAGAACTAGGAGCTAAAAACGTTATATTCCAGGGCACTAACCAGAATTATGTTACTAAAAACATAAAAGAAATATTAGATGTGGGATATGATACTGCTTCAGGTAAAAAAGCAGATGTAGTTTTAGTAGGAGATAAAAAATACCCTATATCTATTAAAAAGGATAATGCTGGATTTTGGGAAAGTTCGGATACCAGATATAAAGATGTAGTATTAAAATTATCTGATAAAATAAAAAATGGTGATTTTGCCCCTCAATTAGTATTTAAACCCTTTGTAGATAAAATGGGTAATACTAAAGAAGATATTAATATTATGTTTAATGATGAAACTAACAAACCAATTACTGGAGTTATAGTTACTGATTTACCAACAAAGGATGGACAATCTATTATTTTTGGTTCTGATAATGCAATAGTAATTTATAAAACATATTTACCTAGTGATTTTGATTTACAAGGTGAAAATTTAAATGTTAAAGTTAATAATATTATAACGGATTTAAAACAAATAGAAGAACTTAATTTAGAACCAATATTAAATATTAGAAGAGATGTAACTAGAACGGCTACAGGAGGAATAAGAGCTACTGTACAACCCGAAAAATTACTTTATAGAGATGGTAAATTAACAGGTGATAAAATGGAATTATCTTATAACCAAATAATGAATTAATATTTAAAAACTTATAGACAGATTCATAGCCTGTCGTGATTAAAAAATTATAGGAGCTGTGGCCCAATTTTTGGAGCCACAACTTTTTTTTCGTATATTTAATAGTTAAATAGTGTAAATGAAAAACGTAGTAATAATAGGTGCAGGTGTAGCAGGTGTGAATGCTGCTACTAAATTAATAGATAATCAATTTGATGGTAATATTACTATCATTGATATGGGTAAAGATCCATATAAAAGACCTTATGAAGAGGTAATGACAGGCTTTTTAGGAGCTGGTGGTTGGTCAGATGGTAAATTAACCTATCATACATCTATAGGTGGACAATTAGCAAAATATTGCGGTGAGGAAAAAGCAATGGAATTAATGGATCAAGTAATTGAAAATTTTAAAAGATTCCACCCTAAACCTGAAGCAGTACAATGTTCTAATCCAATAGAGGAACCAGATTTTATTAAACCATATTTTGGTTTAAGACTATTTCCAGTATGGCATGTTGGAACTGATTATTTACATGAAATAGGTAAAAATTGGTTTAACTTTTTAGTTGAAGGTGGTGTAGATTTTAAATGGGAAACTAAAGTAACTGATATTGATTTTGAAAAAAATATAGTCTATATAGGTGATGATAAAATATTATATGATGAATTAATATTTGGGGTTGGTAAATCTGGTATTGATTTTGGTAAAAAATTGGCTGAAAAATATGAATTACCAACTGAACCTAAATCAGTACAAATAGGTGTTAGATTTGAAGCACCACAGGAACACTTTCAAAAATTAATAGATGTTTCTTATGATTTTAAATTATATAGAAAATTTGATGATGAAGGAGTTTCATTAAGATCATTCTGTACCAACAACAACGCTGCTTACGTAGCAGTGGAAGAAACGTATGGAGATCATAGCTACAATGGCCACGCTAAAAAAGATGAGGCCTACCGAAATAACATGACTAACTTCGGAATATTAATGGAAATAAAAGGCATAGCCTACCCATTTAATTTTTCAAGAAGTGTAGTATCAAATATTAATGAAATATCAAAAGATGGTACAGGTGTATATTATAGTCCATCTCGTAAACCATCAACTACATCAGAGGGGGTAGAAGTATCTTCTATTCAAATAGATGGGGATGATTTAAAACAAGTAAAAGAAGAATTTAATGGTTATTTTAAATATATAGATGATTTCATAGACGATATGAAAAAAGTCTTTCCAACATTAAAAGACGATTGGGGTATTTATGTACCTGAAGTTAAATATTTATCACCAGAACCTTTAGTTAATTATAATAATTTAAGTTTAACAAAATATGGACAAGTCTACTTTGTCGGCGATGCGCTCTCTGCTAGAGGAATTACAGTCAGTGGAGCACACGGAATCTACGTTGCCGAAAAACTTATCAGCGGATGAATTGCATGATTTAATGATTGCGATTGATGGGTACTTTCTATTCAATTACTCAAATAAAGCTTTATTTAATCCAATACAATTAAAAGAAATTGAAGGGTTTTTAGACTTAAGACATGAGGTTTTAATTAAATATCAGGCGCTTAGCCCGCACAAATATTTATATTAATAACCCCATGAACGAAAATATAGTCCACATATTAATTGCCTTAATTTCTGCGCTAGGAAGTGTAGGGGCATGGAGATTTTATGAAACAAAATTAAGATTAAAATCTAATAAAGAAGGTAATCCTCAACAAGCTAATGAAAATTTTATCCAAGATTTACAATCAAGGGTAAATAAGTTGGAAGCTTTACTAATAGAATCATCAGAAGAAAAAGATGAAATGCGTGATATAATTACTAAATTATCTTCTGAAATGGCTGCACTACAAGTTAAAATTGAGTACTTAGAGGATGAAAATATATTTCTTAAAGGAAAGAAATCACGCAAATAGTTTGGCTACCTGAAACAATGTTCGTATATTTACGCCTAATTTAAATGTTATATATATGAGTAAAAAGATAAAAGAAGATTTTTCTACAAGAACCATTACAACTCCTGAAGGTATTCAAGTTACATTTTTCGATAAAAAACTTCATAATTGGAATGGACCTGCCCTAAGATATCCAAAAACATTCAAACAAAAAGCAGAATACTGGCTTTATGGTTTCCAAAAAACTAGAGATGAATGGATTGAATTACGTAGAGATAGAAATGGTGTTCCACCAGATAAAAACCCTCAAGTAAAAGCTAGATTTTAATATGACAAAGGCTATAATAGTATCAGGCTATTTTAACCCAATACATAAAGGTCATTTAGAGCTCTTCGCGAAAGCGAGGGCTCAAGGTGATGAATTATGGGTTATTGTTAATAGTGATTTACAACGTGAATTAAAAGGATCAACAGAATTCCAATTAGAAGATGAAAGGTTATTAATAGTGAATAGTCTTAAGATGGTTGATTTTGCTATGATAGCTGTTGATAAAGATAGAACAGTAAGTGAATCAATAAGGGCTTTAAATATAAAAGCTATAACTAAAGATCCTAAATACCAAATTTCATTTGCAAACGGTGGGGATCAAAACAATGATTCTATACCAGAAGCTAGGATTTGTAGAGAACTTGGTGTATCTTTATTAGAAGGTTTAGGTGATAAAATACAATCATCTAGTTGGTTATTAAAAAAATAATATATGAAAATAGGTTTATGTGGTACAATGAGTGTAGGTAAAACTACATTAGTTAATAGATTAAAAGAATTAGGTCAATTTAAAGATTTTGAATTTGCTACTGAACGTAGTAAACATTTAATGAGTTTAGGTATTCCTTTAAATACTGATTCTACATTAAAGGGTCAAACTGTATTTTTAGCAGAACGTGTTGCTGAATTAATGAAAGAAAATATTATAACTGATAGAACAATTATAGATGTTATAGCATTTACTAATTTAGCTAAATCAATTGATTTTAAAGATAAAGAATATTTCCAAGATTATGCTTGTTTATTTGTAGGTGAGTATGATTATATATTTTATATTTCTCCTGAAGATACTGTTATGGAAGATAATGGTGTTAGAGAAACTGATTTAGAATATAGAAATAATATTGATGAAGCTATTATTAAAACGTTAAACAAATTTGGCCATAGGTGTGATAATGTTCATATATTAAAGGGTAGTACTAATAATAGAATTGAACAAATACTAGGAATTATACAAGATTAAATATTTATAGCAAATATAATATCATGGATAATTTTAGTTTACAAAACTGGAGAATCAGAGTAGTTAACGAAGACGCATTTAGAGAAGGAATGGGAGAATTAAATGTATATGGGTATCAGACTAACCATTTTGATATATGCCCAAGTGCTCAAACTTTATTTAAGGACATTTTAAGAGGAGAATTTACTGATGGTGTCCCTAGTGCTAAAGAACAAGATAAAATTGTTAAATTAGCTAAATTACATGATATTTTATTTAAACTAGAAAAAATTGCTTTAGAAGATCAAGGTGATGCAAAATTAGTATTTGATAAAGTTATAGAGACCGCTTCTGATATCTATGAATTAGGTACTGAAATTGGATTAGATCAAAATTCTGACTTAAGATATATTCAAGGTCATGTAGAAAGGGTTAATGATGCAGCTAGAGGAGTAGATGATATTGGCAGACCATTAGATGAAATTGAATTAGAAATCCCAGGTGAAGAAAATGCACCCGCTGGAGATAAAACTCTAAATAAAAAATTAACTAAAAACGATAAAATTATTGATGCTTATAAAGAGATAGAGCAAGAAATTAAAGATAATATCCAAAAAATGAAATCTGGTAATGAAGATGAAAAAAAGGGTGCTTTAAATTTCTTAAAAGCTAATCAAGATACTATAAAAGCATATAATAATTTAAAAAAGGTTTGAACCGAATAAGTGTTATATTACTTTGTATTACTACCCTTGCTATATTTTTCATAATTCATAAAAAAGAGGATATAGACCTATCCCAATATAGAGATAAAATTGAAGAATTGCAACAACAGGTAGAACAGTTGGAGCAAGTAAATGACAGTCTAGAATTAATAGAAGACCAGTTAGAGACTAAATTATCTAGTTATGATAAGACAATTGATAACTTAAATAGACAAATTGATGTTATTAAAATTGAAACAGAAGCTAAAATTAAAGCTGTTAATGATCTTAGTGATAGTGAGTTGGAGTGGTTTTTCACAAACCGCTATAGATTCATCCAAGATACAATTAACTAAACCTGTTGCTAAATTAGTAATACAGGACCTAATTAAATTTGATGCCTCTTACATGGAGATAGAGACATTACAACAAATCCTTAAAGAAACAAATCAAAAAGTTGGTACCCAAAGTGAGTTAAATACTAATTTAAGATCTCAAATTTCAACTTATCAACAAATGTTATCAAATAAAGAAGAACAATTAGATACTTCAAAAGATATGTCTAAAGAATTAGAAAAAGCATATAAAAAAGAAAGACGTCTTAAAAAATTATATCAAATTACTTCTATGGTAGGTGGGGCAGCTATATTATTATTATTAATACAATAATGGCGGAGGATTTAAAACATATAATCAAATCCGAATTTATAAAGTGTGCTAAGGATCCTATATACTTTATGAAAAAGTATTATACTATCCAACATCCACAAAGGGGTAGAATTAAATTTAATCTTTATCCATTTCAAGAGAAAGTTCTTACTCACATGAATACTGAAGATTATACTATAATAAATAAATCAAGACAATTAGGTATATCAACTTTATGTTCAGCCTATTCATTATGGATGATGTTATTTCATAAAGATAAAAACGTACTATGTATAGCAACTAAGCAAGAAACTGCTAAAAATATGGTAACAAAAGTAAGGTTTGCATATGACCAACTACCAAAATGGTTACAAATAAAAACTACAGAACATAATAAACTATCTTTACGTTTAGCAAATGGATCACAAATTAAGGCAGTAGCAGCAAGCCAGGACGCAGGTAGGAGTGAAGCAGTATCATTATTATTAATTGATGAGGCCGCTTTTATTGATGGTATTGACGAAATATTTGCCTCAGCACAACAAACACTAGCCACTGGTGGTGGGTGTATAGCACTATCAACACCTTATGGTACTGGTAATTGGTTTCATTCAACTTGGGCTAAAGCAGAAGCAAGAGAAAATACATTTTTACCAATTAGGTTACCATGGACTGTCCACCCAGAAAGAAACCAAGAATGGAGAGATGAACAAGATATAGTATTAGGACCTAGAATGGCCGCACAGGAATGTGATTGTGATTTTAGCACCTCAGGTGATACTGTTATAGAACCCGATGTATTAAATTTTTATGAAAGCACTTACATTCAGGAACCTGTTGAACGTAGAGGTATAGATGGAAATTTATGGGTATGGGAAATACCTGATTATTCTAAAGATTATATAGTAGTAGCTGATGTTGCTAGAGGTGATGGTAATGATTTTTCTGCATTCCATATATTTGATATAGAAGAAGCAACACAAGTAGCTGAGTTTAAAGCACAGGTTCAAACTAAAGATTATGGAAATTTATTATTTGCTATAGCTACAGAATATAATGATGCTTTATTAGTAGTAGAAAATGCAAATATAGGTTGGGCTGTAATCCAACAATTAATAGATAGAGGTTATAGAAATTTATATTATTCTCCTAAAATGGATGTATCAATGACCAATGCCGATCAATATCTATCTAGATTTGAAAATGGGCAAGGTATGGTTCCTGGATTTACTACATCAATGAAGACGAGACCACTTGTTGTCTCCAAAATGGTTTCGTACCTTCATGAGAAATCTGTTACTCTTCGTTCTAAAAGATTATTAGAAGAATTAAGAACATTTGTGTGGAAAAATGGAAAAGCACAAGCATTATCAGGTTACAACGATGATTTAACTATGGCATTAGGAATAGGAATGTTTTTAAGAGATACAGCTTTACACTTTAAACAACAAGGTGTAGATATGGCAAGAGCAGCACTAGGAGGAATACATTCAACAAATTATCAAGCACCTAACATTTATCAAGGTGGAAAACCAAACATAAACCCATACGAAATGGAAAATCCATATGGAGATAAAGAGGATATCTCTTGGTTATTGGGCTAATTAATATTTATTATATATACTATAAAAATGGCAGACACTTCATTATTTGGTAGACTAAGAAGATTATTTTCTACTGATGTAGTAATAAGAAATGTTGGGGGGAATCAACTTAAAGTAATAGATTCTAACCAAATACAAAACTTAGGTCAACTACAAACAAACTCACTATACGATAGGTTTAATAAGTTGTATAGCACTACAGGAGGGCTGAATTATAACACAATGCAGCAGGCTAATTTCCCTTCTACTAGAATTCAATTATATACAGATTATGAGGCAATGGATACTGATTCTATTGTTGCATCTGCATTAGACATAGTATCTGATGAATCTTGTTTAAGAAATGATATGGGCGAAGTATTACAAATTCGTTCAGCTGATGAAACAATACAAAAAATATTATATAACTTATTTTATGATGTACTAAATATAGAATTTAATCTATGGTCTTGGGCACGTAATATGTTAAAATATGGAGACTTTTATTTAAAATTAGAAATATCAGAAAAATTTGGAGTATTTAATGTAATCCCTTTTTCTTCTTATACTATTATGAGAGTAGAAGGTTCGGATCCTGCTAATCCTGCTGATGTTAAATTTAAATATGATCCTAGTTATTCAGTATCTGAAAACCCATTAGGATTTCAACAAATATCACCGGGTGTAGGTGTTAATACTGGTGAAGAAGTAGTATTTGATAATTATGAAATGGCACATTTTAGATTATTATCTGATTTTAACTATTTACCTTATGGTAGATCATATCTTGAACCAGGAAGAAAAATATGGAAGCAAATGACATTAATGGAAGATGCAATGTTAATCCATAGAATAGTTAGAGCTCCAGAAAAAAGAACTTTCTTTGTAAATGTTGGGAATATACCACCAAATGAAGTAGAAACATACATGCAACGTATGATTAACAAAATGAAGAAAACTCCTTATGTTGATCCAAATACGGGTGATTATAATTTAAAATTTAATATGCAAAACATATTAGAAGATTTTTATATTCCTGTAAGAGGTGGAGATGCTACAACTAGAATTGAAACAACAAAAGGATTAGATTATGCTGCTATTGAAGATGTAACTTATTTAAGAGATAAATTATTCTCTGCACTTAAAGTTCCAAAAGCTTATTTAGGATATGAAGCTGATCTTGAAGGTAAAGCAACACTAGCTGCTGAAGATATTAGATTTGCTAGAACCGTTGAAAGAATACAAAAGATAATGATATCTGAGTTAACTAAAATTGCTTTAGTACATTTATATGCACAAGGATATGATGATTCTGCATTAACAAATTTTGAATTATCATTAACTACACCCTCTATTATATATGATCAAGAAAGAACAGCTTTATTAAAAGAAAAAGTTGATTTAGCTCAACAAATGATGGATACTAAATTAATGCCTACAGATTGGATTTATGATAATATTTTCCACTTTAGTGAGGATCAGTATCAAGAATATAGAGATTTAATTATTGAAGATCAAAAACGTAAATTTAGAGAAAACCAAATTGAAGCAGAAGGAAATGATCCAGCTGCATCAGGTGAAGCATATGGTACACCACATTCATTAGCTTCTTTATATGGTGCCGGAAGATACCCAGGAAGTAAAGGTGTTCCTACAGGATATGGTGTTAATGATCCACAATATCCAGAACAAGCATTAGACCCAGGAAGACCCGTTAGTTCTGTATCTGATTATGGTACACAAGATAGCAATTTAGGTAAAGATCCCCTTGGCTCTAGTAGAATGAAAAGCAAATCAGGACAAGAAGAAAGGCCAGGATTATCTAATGCAGGAATGGCTTTAGAAAATTTAAATACTAAATCAGTATTTGCTCAAAATGAGAAAATGTTGAAAGGTATGTTTAAAACAAAAGTTAATCTATTCGAAGGTGAAAAATTGTTAGATGAGGACAATATTCGTGAAGAGATAGAATAAGTTTAATATTTATTGACAGTAGCGCACTACTTATGAAAGTAAAACACAACAAGTACAAGAATACTGGTATTCTGTTTGAACTTCTAGTAAGGAAGATCACTTCCGATGCTATGAATAACAGCAATTCTAAGGCAGCATCATTAGTAAAAAAATATTTTACTAAAAGTGAACTAGCCAATGAAAACAAACTATACCAGACAATAAACAATTCAATTTCACTATCTGAAGGCAAAGCCGAATCAGTACTATCTACAGTACTTGATTTATCTAGAAAATTAAATAGAGATCAATTATCAAAAGAGAAATATAACCTTATTAAGGAGATAAAAGAAAATTTTGATATGGTTGATTTCTTTCAGGCTAAAATTAAAAGCTATAAGCTTTTAGCATCAACCTATATTCTTTTAGAATCACATAATAATACAAAATTTGCTAATCCAGAATCTATTATTACATCAAAAATTAATATTTTAGAGCATATTACTTCAAATCCTGATACTAAAATTTCTTTAACTCCTTTAGTTGAAGATTTAATGAAATTAGATAAAGGAACACGTGCTCTTACTTATAAAATAATGCTTGAAAAATATAATACTAGATTTGATGGTTTAACTACTGATCAAAAAGAAGTATTAAAAGAATACATAAATAGTGCTACGGATGCTCCAAAACTTAAAGAATTTTTAAATTCTAAATTTGAAGCTATAACAACTATATTAAAAGAAAATATAGACAAAATAAAAGAACCAGCACTTAAAATTAAAATTCAAGAAGTTATAAACCTTATTGAACCTATTTTAGAATCTAGAAAAATAAAAGATGATCATTTGGTAGCATTACTACAATATCTTGAACTTTCTAGGGAAATAAAGGTGGTATGAAAAAAATTAAAATAAAAGGTTTAAATAAAGAAATGAGCACTACTGGAACTGGTGCTTCTTTTACAGCAGGTACAGGTGCTCAATATGCTACTCCTAAAGCTTTTAAAAAGAAAAAAGATGAAATAGGAGAACCATTTACTATTCCTAATCCATCTATTCCTAATAGAAAATCTAAATTTATAGATTACAAACAACTATTTGAAAAAGCTAAAAAAGCAATAAAATTTAATCCTGTTACTGATTTTACAGATTCACAAGCATGGGCTGGTGATAATACTGGATATGATATGGATACCCAAGATGCTGCTTCTGTATCAGAATTAGCTAAAGTATCTAAGGGTGATCTTAAAGTTGGTGATACTGATATTGAAGGGGGAACTAAATACACTATAACAAATATAGACCCAGTTACAGGTGGGATTTCTTGGGATGTAGAAAATGTACCAGCTTTTGATTCAGTATATAAAGAATTTGATGAATTAAGAAAAGCTATGACAGTTTTAGATCAAAAAACTGATGATGCCGTTGTAGATGATATAGCTACTAAAATAAAAGAAGAATTTAATAGATACAGAACACACATTAGAAAAAACTATCCTGATGCTTACAAAAGATTCCAAACTAATGAAAATATAGATGAAGCAAGTGGAGGAGTATCAAGACAAATACTTATAAAGTTAGTTCATGACATAGGTCCTGAAAGATTTGCTGATATTATTGCTGATTTAAAAGATGAAAATCTACAAGATCAAATAGTTGCTGCGTTTAATATGTACACTGATGAAGAAGGTACAGAGTGGATTAAACCTGATATATTAAGGGAAGCAAGATATTCACAATTTAAGAAAAAATCACAATTTCGTACACCTACACAACAATTACACACGGCTGTACGTGAAATGAGACGTAAAATTGATGAAATGAGTAAAGTTGTTTCATTTACTGAAAGAATGCGTAAAGAATTAAAGGCAAGTAATGAAGGTATGACATATTTAAACCGTACTCGTGAAGCTATTACTAGAATTAACGAAAAATTACAAGACCTAAATAATAGAATCAAAGGACTGACCGAATAATACAGAGGACAAGGACGATAAATATTTATATACATGACAACACAAGAATTATATAACAAGGTATTAGCTGAGGAAGTAACCCAGCAAAAATTCCTATACGAAGTTCGTAGAGATATTAATTTACCTTTTATCACTGCAAGTAATAACTTTAAAGATACTGTACAGATCTTAAAGAATAAAGGTATGATATCTGAAAAAAAGTTATCAACTGGTAAACAAGAGGTTGAGATTTATGCTAAAACTATTGATATGGTTAACCCATATGATTATACTAAAGGTATGAATTATGAATTAGATGTTGTTATTGATGCAGTAGGAAATAGAATTGCTGCTAATGCTGGTGATAGTATGCATATTGAAGATCTTACTAAAGACGACATATTAAAAGCACAGAAAAAAGTATTAAAAAACCTTACTAAAAACCCTCAACACTATCAACAGCTATTAATTCCTCAAATGGAAGGTGAAACTGAACACCCAGTTGAAGTAAATGCTAAATCAATAGAGGCCTTAAAAAAAAAAGCAGGAAAAGTAATTCGTGAACATGGTGAAGATTATGAAGCTGTATCCAAAGTTATGGGTAATGTTTCTCAACTAGAAGAAGACGATAAAACCCAGGCATTTGTAATGGCTATGGATATGTTTAAGAATGCTAAAGGCACTGCTGACGAAAAAAAAGCACTAGATAATTTAAAAAAAGTCTCTAAAGATTCAATTGGTGTTGAATTACCTTTAAAAGAAGATGTAAAAGATAGAACAGAACCTGAACCATCACAAATAGAGATTGAAAATGTAGATCAACTAAGTGATGAAGCTTTAGATAGATTAGATTTTCCTACTAGATCTAGATTAGTTAATGATGCTTTATATAAAATAAGAAGAGCTCCAAACCCACAGGAAGAAAAAAAAGCAAAAGAAGTATTTGTAAGAGTAGCTAAGGCTATTGGAGCGAAAATTAATATAATGGATTTAATGGAAGCAGATACAGACTATGATAGAGCTAAAGATGCTAAAGGATTAGGTAAGAAAGGTGAAGAAAATATTTACGGAGCAGGAGTAAAGAAAGGTGAAGAAATTGCTGCTAAAAAAATGGCTGTTAAACGCGAATCTATTTATGAAAAATACGCTCAAAAATATGGTGTTGATGTTAATGAGGTAAAAGACAGATTAGAAGCATATAAATTAAAGCAAGAAGAAACTATTGAAGTAGAAGATGAAAATACAGCAATATCAGTACAAAAAAAAGCACCTGACGCTGACGTAAGAATAATCGAAAAATAATGGCCCAAAAATTATTAATAGAATATTCGGTATTTACTCCGAAAAATACCCAAATTACCGAAGGCATTTCAGGTAATAAAAATATGATTGTTGAAGGCGTTGTACAACGTGCTGAAGAATTTAATCATAATGGTAGAAGATATCCATTTGAAGTTTTAAAAAGAGAAGTAGATAAATATATTGAAGGTCCTATTAAAGAAAATAGAGCACTTGGTGAATTAGATCACCCAGAATCTTCAGTTATTAATTTAAAAAATTCCTCTCATAATATTAAAGAATTACATTGGGATGGAAATGATTTAATGGGTAAAATTGAAGTTTTACCAACACCATCAGGAAATATCTTAAAAGAATTATTTAAAAATAATATTACAGTTGGTATCTCATCACGTGGTATGGGTTCTGTTACACCACTTGGTGAAGGCAGAGTAGAAGTAGAAGATGATTTCGAACTATTATGTTGGGATTTTGTATCTACACCATCTACACACGGAGCTT
>Ga0209535_1001781_pt1 | contig 14317 bp, 16 predicted proteins | sample LinPmetageLP28_FD_184041 | JGI IMG/M metagenome (GOLD analysis project Ga0209535, IMG submission 184041) | Marine viral communities from the Pacific Ocean - LP-28 (SPAdes) (version 2) | ecosystem: Environmental > Aquatic > Marine > Oceanic | place: Pacific Ocean | collected 2009-08-22 | reverse complement strand
ACAAGGTCTTGAAACAATCCAGTGTAATTAGGATCATTCATGCCGCTGTAAACGACACCGCCCAATGCATTCATACTCAATCTGCCGGGGCCAGCCCGCACGCCAGTCACAGCGCCAGTCTTCGGGTCAACTGTTCCTGTTTGCGATGTCTGAGCTAATCGCTGCATTTGTCCAAGTCTAAAGGCAGCCGAATCAGCCGCATCTGGCGCATTGAAAAGATTGCCTAATATTCCATCAGACAATATTGAATCAGCAAACGTGCCGGGCGCATTGCCGCCATAAAGTTCATCATAAGCATCAGCAAAGAAGCCGCTTTCTGCATCCCTGCGCCCTGCTGCTCCCTGCACAGTATTGCGTGCATCGGTGCCGCCGTTTGCATATGATTGCTGCGCGGCTTTGTTTACAAGTGCTTCAACGATTGCGGCCTGTTCTGCATTGCCTGATCCCGGCATTGACCCCGCCGGTATGCCGCCACCTGATGGGGCAGCAAACGGATCAGGCGCACTAGCAGACACGGCCAGCATTTCCCGGTCTGTAAGTCCACCACCGGCTTGTCTTGTTAAAGCATCTTGCATTTGCTCAATTGTGAAGAGAGAACTACTGTCAGGAACAGCAGCAGTTGTATCTTGTCGAGAACCAAAGTTTCGCCCATCAGGATATGTAGGCGCAACAGTTGCGACTTGGCGCGGTGTCACACCGAAATTTTGATTTCTCTCCGATGGCGTAGGCGCACCACGGCTAGCCCGGTCATCATTAAAATCCTGCTGTCGCTGCGGTCTTGGACTTGGATTAGCTGGGCCAGCTTGTGCTGGTGGCTGATTAGTCCGGCCTCGCTCTACACCACGGTTTGAATCACCGCCACCACTAGGGCCGTCACTCTTATAGCAAATTCTGTTTTCGACTAAGTTACCGAACACCACAATTTCCCCTTATGAAGCCTATTAGCGCGTCCAATTACGCCCTTACCAAATATTGCGCGTAAGTGCGCACGGCCCTCGCGCACAATCTCTCTAACGCCGCCATAGGGCGCTATAAAGTCGATCAGCCACAGGCTTTTGCCAGCCTGCCAATCGTCTGGTTGCAACTTGCGTGTGCCATCAAGATAACCTTGCTCCGCATCTTCATTGAGCATTGCCCAAGTTAGAAATGCCACTGGATGGCTTTCAACTTCCCAGATGCGAAACTGCTGGGCTGCAACCGGCGGCAGAATTAGCCGGTGTATGTCAGCCACCGTGTAATTCTCATGCTCATCACTCTGGCCCATTAGCCAAGTCATTTTGCCAACTGCCTCGATGTTCTTCATCCGTTTGTCACCACCTTGGCAGCATCAATTTCCAGCTTTTGCTGCTTAAAGTCGGCATCCTGCGCGGCTTTTTGCTGATCAAGCTGCAAGCGTGCAACTTTGACTTGTGCATCGGCTGCTGCCTGCTGTGTCTGCGCCTGCACCTTGGCGGCTTCCACCTCAATCAGTTTATCTTGCGGCGTTGGCCCTGATTCTTGCGGTGCCTCAATGCTTTCCAGACTTTCTTCCAAATCTCTTGCGCCGGGGAAGGCTCTGGCGGCAAATAACAGCATTTGTTTAGCCTGCTCAAAGCCTACAGCGCCAGATGCCACCAATGGGCCAATGGCCTGCAAAAACTGCACGGTGGCTGTCAAAAACTCTGTGCGGCTCTTTTGTTCTGTCGCGGAATCCATTGCACTGGATTCATCAGTATCCACCGACACGCGATATGAGCGCAGCCGGTCATCCTGCATAACAGCAACAACCTCTGGTGAAATCTCAATGCCGGTAATGCGCGAGAGTAATGACGGCTCTAGGTTTTCGACCATCAACTCTGCTTTTAGTTCCAGAATCTGGTCGAGGAACTGTTCTACGCGCCGTTGCCGGTTGACCAGACGCATGGCCCCGAACTGACCCTTGATGCGCTGCGCCGTGGCTGTCTCACGGCTGGCCGACTGACCGCGCATGATATCTGAGATGCCTGTGATCTCGTAAATGGTTTGCGTTATGATTTGCCGTGATTGATATAGCTGGGCTAGCGCCTTGATCAGATTGTCAAGCGGCGCTTCCTGCATGACATTGGCAAGACCGCCGCCAGCCTGAAGCATCGCAAAATTATCACATGGGATAAATTCATTATCGCTGGCATTGGACAGGCGCTGCAACTCGCTAAAGCTGGCATCGTAGACGCCGCGCCGTTTCAGGGCTTCGGTTAGATTGGCAATGCGCTGTGTGATCAGATCAAGCTCGAATAGCTGATCTTCATAGGTCAGTATCTCTGGCACCGGCACGGTTGTGTCTGTCGTGCTGATGGCATAAAGCGGCTCTGGCATTGGCCAGAAGCCCTCAAGATTGTAAGGATCGTCAAATTCTTCCAGCAACTCATTGAAATCACTGGCAACAAATATCTGCTTCAGGCTGCGCTTGTCCCAGATTTCATAGACCTCTGCCATGTCTGGCTGCTGGTCATCATCATAGCCGCCAGCATCCTCACCGCGATAGGTCAGCGGTATTTGCTCACCCTTTGCGCCGTAATAATCAACCAGTTCTTGGCGGGTCATCAGGTGCCTGAAGGCTATCCAGTTAACATCTTCCCAGCTTCTTGCCGGGGCCATTGTGAAATCCTGCCAATGGACATATTCACAGCGTATTGACTGCTCACCGATATACTCAATGGGCGCACCCTCAATGTACGGCCCCTGCGGCCCGACCTTGACCATGTTCTGATCAATCTCGCTGCCATCAGCACCGATAAATGCTTGGCCGATAGGCACCTCGCCCATCTGACCGGGCGCAACCTCGCCCATGCCCATGATCCTGTTTACTTGCACAGGAATGCGCTCCGGCTCACCCTCAACCAGCAATGGCTCATATGTCATACGCATCACGCCGCGTCCGACAATCAGCATATCCTCAATGACGCGCCTGACCGCACCGTCAAAATTATACACATCAAGCTGGTACTGCAAACCACGTTGCAAGACAGTCGAAATAATCCGGCCAATGGGGTCTTGGTCTTTGAAACGGCGTGTGACACGCGGCTTTGGCGTTTTGAAATACAAGCTGGATTTCAGCGTATCGACATTGCTGTAAAAGATGTTCATGCGTGTTTCGCGTGTTACGCGATCCGGCGTGTCATCTCTGTAGCGGTCAATGATGTTGTAACAGCGATCATGCCAGTTTTCCTCGAACCGTCTGGCACGCCTGATTTGCTCATTCCAATACCGCGCACGTTCCCCCTTCTTGGTGGGTTCGCGGTCATAATCATAGGATTCAGCCATTAAAGTCTCCAGCCCTGCGGCTTGCTTGCGTTATCCAGCCCAGCCATCATTTCGTCCACTGTCGGTGGACGCCACGGGTCATCTTCTATTTCCGGCGCTCTGCGCTGCCACGGTCTTGCCATGCAAGCGTATCTGATATCGTCAGCCGCATGATCTTCTTGGGTGGTGTCGATATCATGCTGCAAAACAGGCAATGTTCTGATCGTGTCCGTACACTCGCTAAAAACATAAAGCATTGGGATACCATCATCACCTATCAGGCGCTGTCTGACCTGATCCCATCCACTAATACGACTGTTATCTGCACGGCGAAACTTTACACCCATCTTGGACAGGCGCTCACCAATCGATGGCCCACCGTCAAATTTCCAGATGCTGGGATCGCCCACACTGAAATCCAGACGCTCATGGCGCTCACGGCTGCGAATACCGGCACCGACTTCCTCTGCGGTCATCCGCAGGCCCACATTTGGCCTGCCTGATGAGCCGTACCATTCGCGGTAACGGATCAATGCACCGTCTGGATATTTATCGTGATCATCTGCCACAGCCCACCAGCCCACGGAGAATGGCGAGGCGCTGCCCCAGTCAAATGACCTGAATCTTGTCCAATGCTGCGGTATTTCAAACGGCCTGATAACGTGCAGATCACGTTTCCAGACATCGCCAAAGAATGAGCCAACGACCAAATCCCAATCGCCTTCACGTAAAGCGCGGCCCAGTTCTTCTGGCAGTGCGCTAAAGCTAGAGGCATAGGACGGATCGATATATTTGTTGTCCTGCATTTTTGCAGGGATATACATGGTCAGCCAGCCACGATCCTTGTCGTTGTTGGGATCGCGCATGGTGTGATCATAGAAATAACTTTCAGCCGGTGCAGGGTCGATATAGAGCGCCTTTAAGAAATTATGGCTTTGACCGCCGGGATTGGCTGTCATTACCAGCCTTGGCAGCAAATGGCGCTGGCTTTCCTTTGGCTGGAAATTACCAAGGCGCATCCGGCTTTTAATGTAGCCCAACTGATACGGCGTCATCTGCCCAGCCTCATCGACTAGGGCAATATGTATCTCTGTTCCCTGAATACGGTCGCAATCGCTGTCACGTTCCAAATACTGGAACTGTATGCTGCTGCCGTTGTAGAACTCGTATCGCTTGCGCGTTTCGTTGAAATTGCCAAGCTCTTGAGGCATTTCCTTCTTCAGCGGCTGTATATGGTTGCTATCAAGCTCTGGCAACGAGCGCCTGAATATGAACGCCTGCAAGCCGGGGTTTTCTAGGCAAAAGCCGATAACATCCCAGCGCCCTGAATGTGATTTGCCACCGCCAGCCGCACCGCCGAACAATATCTGCTTGGCATGGCATTTATGAAGCAGCGCCTGTTTAGGCTGCGGCTCGTAATCCAGCACAATTGTTTTCTGGGCCATTATCTAAAAATGCCCAAATCATCCCTGACCTGTGTCAGCCGGGATGGGTCAATTCCAAGGTTTTGTACCGCTGTGTCAGGTAATGTTAGGAGTTCTCTTGCAACTGCTGCAAGTCTGTCGGGAGCAAGTGGTCTAGCACCAGTTCCTGAACCCCCAAAATCTCGTCCGGCGTCACCGCCTGCACGTTGCCCTTGTGCAACCGTAGAACGTGGCCCATCTCCTGCTCGAATAGCATTTTCTGTTGCGGGGAATAATCCAGTAACCCCGGCCCCAGAGTTGAAGCGACCTTCTTGGACAAATCGTTTAGTTGCGTTGGCTCTAAGTCCATCGTCTCCCACCCATTTCATAATGGCGATTTTTGGTAATCCTTGGGCTTCATCCCAACCAGTTGATCGCCAGTAATCCTCTAGATCAGCAATTTCTTGCTTGCTGTAGTAAGATGGATCGAAATCAATCCTACCAACCTCTTGAAACCCAAAACTAGCATAAAATCTTGGCAAAAATCCATCAGAAAATCTTTTTGATGGAACAGCAAACGCATCTAACGCCGTTGCACCTTCCTCAATTGCTTTCAAAACAGAAGCCTTGCCAACGCCTTTTGCGCCAACTTCATTGTTTATTACACTAACTAATGCTTTCTCGTTGCCGGTAAGTTCAGGCCCGTCAGGTGCTTTAACAAATGTTTCGTTGCCGCTTAAATTGTACACCTCATCATAATTATATCCGTTTTCTAAGCCAAAAAAGACCTCGCCATCACCAAGTTGGTATAACTCGAAATTGCCGCCTCGTATTTTCTTTTGCACCTCTGGCAGTTCTATCATTGTCAATGTTGATGACGCATCGCTGCTTTTTAAATTTTTCACAAAATCTGCCGGGCTAACACCGCCTTTGTTTTTAGCCACTTTTGATGATTTCCAATTCCCGGTAAGCAGATCAGCCGTCAAAGCAGCCTGCTTGGGGCTTGCAATAGACTGCGTTGCTAATTGCCGAATGTTTTCGATTTTTTCTGCGTTTAATTCCTCAACAGGCAGTGCCAAATCGAAGGCACGGCGCACGTTTTGTTTACCTTCTGCCTCTGCTTGGGCAAAGAAATCAGGGAACATATTTTTTGCACTAGTTGCAGAAATCCTAGCAACCGGCTTGCCTTTTATGCCGAATTCATAAGAGTTGTGTTGCAGCGACCCTTGCGTGCCAAGCCTAATCAAGTCGGCATCTTTATCTAGCTCAACCAACATTATCGCATCGCGGCTATTAAGACCTAATAACGCAGGATCGCCGGTTGCTCTGATGATTTTGTCTATGTTAGGCGCACCCAAAGCCTGCCCCCTCGAACTGCCGACAACGTCTGCAATGCGCTTGCGTTCCTCAAAATTTAGGCTTTTTACAAACTCTGCTGCCTGTGGGCTTTCAAAACCGGGCCAATTTTTCAGTTTCTGCAATTGTTTTTGATCTGTGCCAGATCGCACAAAAGCGTTTAATTGCTGCAAATTTTTTGCATTTATTCTGCCATCACGCACATAAGCCAATGTATTGCCAACAATCGAATTTACAAAAGTGGCATTAGATCGGTGACTGTCAGGATTCATGGCAACGACAAGGCCATAATCAGCCTCTTTTGATAATTTCTTTGTGCCTACGCCCTTGCCTTGCACGGCCCAAACAACACCAGCGTCCCTGCTGCCTTTGAGGTTTGGAAACTCCGGGCCACCTTGCAGTAGTTCAGGCGTGTCTAACTTGCTGCTATCGATGCCCTTGAACTCGCGCCCCGCACCAGTTAAATCAGCAACAATCGGAAATATTTTTTTGCCCTCTAGGTTTATGTCATCACTGCCGTCAAATCGTAATGTAGGCAGATCGTCAATCAGCCGATTGGCATCCATAGCAGCGTCAGCAACCCTAGCAGCCCTTGGTGTCTTTAACGCAGTGCCAAGCGCCACAGCACCGGGCAAGGCAGGCGGAAACACTGCGCCAGCAGCTAATGCAACATCACCAGCAGCGCCAAGCGTCTGCAAGCCAGCATCCAGATAATTACCCTGCCTGACATTTGCACCAAAGCTAGGCAGCATCTCGCCCGGCTGACTAGGATTAGGCGCACCGCCCATTACATCAGCAATGCCAGCACCGGGGACAAACAATGAGCCAGTAGCCGCTGCACCATAAGCAGGGCCAGCCATGTCGCTGAAGCGCGTAGGCTGCTCAATGTCAGCCATAGACGGCCGCATCTTGCCACTCATAAACCGGCTATCGCTAAACGGATCAGCACGCGCATCTGTCATCAGTTTCTGCGCCATCATGCGCCGCGCAAAGCCCTGTGGCTGTTCTGCCATGCAACACGATCCTTCTGCAACCTGAGAAAGCTGAAATTTGTAGACGGGGGCGTGATTGTATATCGCCTTCGCCTTCGCGCCGAGGCGGGGGCTGGGGGTTGTGGCCGGGGGGCGGTCAGAATCTGTCCCGCCTCTTAAAGGCGGCAACAAAGACCACCAGAATGTATAGTCACCATAGCTTTGCAGCTACACCATTATGCGCTGGTCACGATTTGGTCACGTTTAGCTGCCCGGCGTTACGTCTATGACCTCTGGCTCGTCACCACGAACAATGTTGATCTGAACCGCTACACCGCCGCCTTTGCCGCTGTCAGAGCCAAACGTGGCCTTCTGAGTGCGTTCTAAGTACCAGCTATCGGCACGCCAGTCCTTTTCTCCAGCCTTTCCAATGCGCTGCACCCTGAGACTGACCGCCGCGCTTTCTGCGGCGCGTACCAATCCAGCAAAGTCTGCATCTCTGCTCACCCATGCGTTAAAAGCATCGAGCGACACACCACTAGCCTGCGCTGCGTGCGTCTTAGGCACGCCATCCCTTAGCAGTCCTATGATTGCGTTGCGTACCTCTGGCGTATCCTTGTTGAACTTTTGCACACCACGCTTAGTGGTTGCACCCTTGGTTGCACTAGGTTGCATCTCTGCAACTGGTTGCACATTTTCAGGTTGCACTGGTTGCACTGCAACCGGCTGTCTTCGTACTGCCAGTTCCATGCCTGTTAGATGCTCTGCGTTCTTCAACGCTGTCTGCATCTTCGCTTGGCTATCGAGCCAGCCCTCGCGCTTGGCACGCTTCGCTATAGCCTGCCTACTAATCTCATAGTCTTGGGCCACCCTCGATGTAGGTTCGCCCTTCATCAAACGCGCAGCAATTTCATCCCAGTCAACAAGTGATGGCTGAAACTTTCTCATAGGATTTCCCGGTGGTTGCACTTGGTTGCACTTTTGCTGCAACCGCAGTTGCGCTCAGTATAACGCAACGGTAACATATTTCATGCCGTTTGCAACAGACTTATTATATTTAATTATTAACCTTGACACTTTGTGTCATGCTCACTATATTAAAGGTATAGAGTAATTCAACCAAGGGAGATGGAAATGCACACTCAAGATGAAATCATCAAGGAATTAAACGCAATGAAATCTGTCGGCATGGATGTGCCAGCAAAAGCATTTGAGTTAGTTCAAACAGAAGATTTAGATGACTACGATGATATGAAGCGTGGCGAGGTTGCTGATTTGCTTTGTGATCTTGCTAGAGCCTAAATCTTGTAATGGTATACAGTAATTCAATTGAGGAGATGAAAATGGCTTGGGAGTTTTACGAAACAAAGGAAGATGCAGCGTTAGCTGGTAAGCCTGACGGTGGATACCTTGTTGAGTATGGCATTGAAAACAGCGGTACTGGACAACGGAAAACTCAGGCTTTTGAAACTTTAATCGAAGCACAAGAATGTTTGAAAAATGTAAAAGCACAGAAAATCGCTTCTTACATTGCAATTTACCAAACAGAAATTTATGGCAATAAAAACTATGCCACGTTTGTTGAGGGAGTTTAAAATGACACAAAAACTTCTGAAAGAATCAGAAATTAATATCAAAAACATTCGCCTACAGTTTTATGAAATCGAAACTGTAATCCAAGAACTCGAAGAAGATGTTCAAGTGGGTAAGGAAGAATTAAACCATTGGAAAGAACGCCGAGAATCTTTGTTGCAAAAAATGACATCTGAACAAAGATCACTAGTCCTAGATGATTTTGATGAAATTCCTCATATTCTGCAAAAAACACTTGAAACTGTAAAATCGCAAGAGGCAGCTCAGTGACATTGCTTTATGCATGATTTTTCGCAATACCAGACTTATGAAAGGTGCGCCTGTTATCAATCCAGTCTCCAACGTCTTTTGGCCGATAATAAACTCTAGTCCCTAGCTTAATAAATGGCGGCGCGTGCTTGGCTCCGCTAAATCTCCAATATTGAAGCGTCTTAACTGAAATGCCTGTCACATCAGATAATTGTGTTTCATCATACAATTGTATTTTGTCCATTGCTCACTCCGTTGTTAAAAAACTTGCAGTTACTGTAAACTGCTAAAAAAATAAAACCGTGGGCCAGAAAATAATGTCGTAAAAAGTCACGTTATTACATTGAGTTTGGCTTTAAATATGCTTAAATGGTGTTTGCCGCGGAGGTCTTGGCTGCAAAGCTGGGTACTGAAGCAATCTAAAAGGCAGCGACAGGCAAGCAACTTATTTGATGCTCCCCTGTCGTTTTTCTTTTGTGGAAACGATATTGTGAAAAAACCGTGTTCTATTCCGATACGTTGTAATGCAACCTAACCAGCGCATCCATGTAGTTGCGCTTGACCACCCTGCCATCAGTCCCCATGCCCAACAACCTCGCTAGGCGTGTCCACGGCGCACCTCTGGCCTTGAACGCCGCGCTATGCGCGACTGCCCAGACCAGCTTGCGATCTGGCTCCGGCATTCGGGCCGTTAATTCCAGTGCCTGATCATAGTCACTGATCTGCTTTGAGGTTGGCCGCAGAACTGTCTCACCTATCTGCGTCCAGCCATATCCATGCCAGTCATTGATAACATCAGGCCAAGCTGCCATTTTCTGCTTTCGAATGGCTGGCGGCAGGCGGCGATCTGTTTCGGCAGCTTCTAAGAACAGGCTATGTAGGCTGTTAACGTCTGTCATATTCCAATTCCTGTCTTTCAATGAAATCACGCTGCTGAAACTGGTTCATCTGCCAGTAACTGGTTCTGGCATCTTTAAACGCCTCGACTGACAACTCATCTCTGAGCCGGTTCCATACTCTGTCCTGTCTCGCAGCCCATCGATCTTTGCTGCTTTTATCCGCGACACACCTATAATGGTAATTTGTGTGCTTCACAGTACGGCTTATAAGCTGTTGTATTTGCTCACGTTGCAATTTTTCGCTTGACGGATTTTTTTCGCTTTGTAAAATCAGTGTTACACTCCCCGTGTGGCTAAAGTTTCACGCTTTTTCTCTTTAAACATTTATTAATTTCTGCCCTAGCCTATGAGTGCTTCATAGCTTCGCGATTGGATTACACAGTGATGTAATCCAATAGGGCTACACTAGGCACGTGAGACAAATGGCTTGCTGTGCCTTTCTTTTGCTACAACCTCGCGCCAGCATGAATCATTAGCGCATAGCAACAATCTGTTTCCTGTCATAATCCAAGTCCCCTGATTGATCCTGTGATCCTTTCCGCACACCGCGCACGGCTCTGATTTGCCGCTTGGTGTCGCGCCCTTCGCTCTCCGCTTCATTGACCCATATCCCCATGATTTTGTACGCCAGCGCATGGCGCAGATAATCCAGCGTCAGCACACCCGGACTGCCCTTCAAATGCTCTGGCAATGCCTGATAGTTGTAATCCTGTTCAAGCTGCATATCGTTGCCCAGGCGGCGCACTGGCACGCCATACGCCGCTGCTATGTAGAACAGGCCGCAACCTAGCCCGATCAGGCGGCTGATCTCTTTGTCAGCCTCTATCAATGCTGCCTCGCGGTTCATTGAGCTTCCCACCTAAATTTTGCTTGGCCCGTTATCTGCTGGTTTTGTCTTTCAATCCGTGACTGCCAGCCCTTTCCAGAAAAACCATTGTTTTCATGCACCACGCTCCAACCAGCGCCACGCAAACTCGCGCCACTCTCGCTTTGCAATGTATAAGTGATAAGTTTTGTGCCACCCATCGCTTTCCATGCACGCCAGCAAGCAGCATATAAGAAACTGCAAGCGCCTTTCTGGCTGTCATCTAAAACGCAACAGCGCACAACTTCAGCAGCGAAACCGTCATCTAAGTGGCGGCAAACAGGGCGTCCGACAATCGCAACCCCGATCAAATCATCATCTGACGCGCAACCAATAGAAAATCTTGCGCCCACTACTGGCTTGTTGTGACGGTGATGTAGGGCAACAAAATTGTTGGCCGCTTTTAACGTTAGTGGGATTGCGTTAAGGTGGCCCATCATTTGCTCTTTGCTGACACAAAAGTCATGCCCAAGTTCTTCAAAGCCTTAGTTCGCTTCTGTGCGCGTAACTTGCAAATTTCCACGGCATCAGCCTGCGACTTGGCCCTGACACAATATGATTTCTGATAGGTCAGTTCTAACGTGACATCAAACTTTGGGTGCGGTGGCTTATTCTTCATCTTCATCACCCCTCTGACCTGACCCATCACATTCCGGGCATAAAGCCGACTGAACACATCCAAAGCCGTCAGGCTCGTAAACCCAGCCGCGTTTACAGCTTGTGTAGCTGTTGCTGTATCCGCACCCTTCATTCATCACGCACCGCCTTTATCGTCAGGCCAATCTGCATGGCAATCTGTGGCACTATTGCGTTCCCAAGCCCCTTCAAGCGGCTAACACGGTCTTTGACGCCTGTGGCTACTCTGGGAATGTCGGCTGGCTCTCGCTCCCATCCGTCAAATCTGTCCATCCGCGTGGGTAGCCCATCAACCAAGTGACAAATTCGGGATTCAAGCTGCCGCTTGTCTCCGAAACCACTATTGATAAATTCAGTTGCTTGCCCTTCGCCTCTCTGCGTTGAATTGCTGGCATCCCTCGATGACCCCTGTCTCTGTTGTCGCTGGCTTGTGGTGTCGGCCACATTGCTATCGCATTTGGCAAGGTGTCCGCTGGGTGTCCTTTGCGTTCCTGTCTGCCAGCCCCTGACTTCCCCTTGTGATCCCTCGTTGTCGGTGTCGGCCACATCCTCACCGCATCGGTCAGTGCTGTTTGCACTTGCTTGCCACTTTTCTTGCTGTGGGGCTTGGACACTCCGTCCCAAGGCTGCCCATTGCTGTTCACCAACTCGCCGCTGTTCGTAATTTTGTTTGCCGCTGGTGTCGGCCACATCCTCACTTGGTCTGACAGGTTCGCACCAAACACCAGATTGCTGCTGTAGCTGATGCGTCTGCCCTTCTCGTCCATCGGCCCTGCCCCACCCGCTACATCCGTTGTGCGCGGCGTTGCCCACATTTCTTGCGATGATCCAGACCCTTTTTCTGTGGTGCGGGGCACCGACAATCGCGCCGCTTGGAAATATGAACGGCCTTGCGGCGTAGTCTTGATTTGCCAAATCATTGAGTACTTCATCAAGGCCAAGGGAAAGATGCCCATAAACATTTTCGAGAACGACCCAAGCGGGTCTTTTGTGTGCAATGATTTCAGAGATGTACGGATAGATGTGGCGTGGATCGCTCGTTCCTCTCCTTGCCCCGGCTTGTGAGAAAGGCTGGCACGGATAGCCAGATGATAGGATGGTGTTTCTGGGGTCAGTTCTGGGAATAAATCTATCTGGGTCATCGGCTAATTCCTTCACATCAGTTGCAATCGGCACATCAGGCCAATGCTTTGCTAATACCTTGCGGCTCCACGGTTCGATGTCGCAGAACAGGACAGGCTTAGATAAGCCAGCCCACTCAAAGCCAAGAGCAAAGCCGCCGATTCCTGAGCAGAGGTCAACATGGCGCATTAAATCAGCCACCAGCAGCCTCACACATTTGCCTGACGATGCTTGACTGCGTTGTATCACGCAGCTTGATCAGCGGCTTTAGATACGCCTCGACATGGCCAATGCGCTTTGCCGTAACGCAATAGACGCCGCAGCAACGCAAACGCTCTTGAATATCCTTTTGATTTGCTGACAAGCTGCCGCCTTTCGGGCGCTTCAATTCGATCATTATCGGGCCTTTTGCAGCCTTGTCACGCCATCCATTATCGGGGACAAAGATTTCCAGATCAGGCCAGCCAGCCGCCATGCCCAGCTTCTTGAGCCGCACTTTGTAAGCAACATGACGCCTGCCTTCGTTGGGGCTGTGATGCCAGACTGAACCTAGAGGCAAAGCCATTTGCAGCCAATGGACTACATAGGTTTGCAATTCATCCTCTGTCATCATCAGTCAACCCGTAAAAGTCGTTGGGCTGCACCTCGCCATCAGTGATCCTGACGATCGCCTGCATAAATTTTGCTGATGGAATCTTGCGATCTTCATCACCCGGCGGCAAACACCAGCGCCTCGAAACAGTGGCATGGGCAGCGCCTGTGCGGCGTGCTAACTCGGCAAATGACCAGTCTTTGGCCAATCTGAAATCATTTAATGTCATGTATCCGTAATATGCCACTTGACACAGTAGGTCAAGTAACCTTATCACAAGAACATGGCTATGACACAATATGACACGGTGATAACATGATGCTTATGAATAACCTGAAGAACATGATCAAGGCGTCTGATCGGACATTGCGCGATGTTGCCGCGCAAAAAGGCATCACGCCTGAATCAATAAGCCGTCAGTGCAATGGTAAAACGCCTCTTAATGAGTATGACGCACAGGACTATGCCGAAATTCTAGGCTGTAATCCGTGGGATATTATGTATCGGAACCCACCAGTGCCGCTTCTGGCAGCGGTGATGCCGTGGGACGAAACAACTGATGAATATTTTACAACGCATATGCCAGATTCTAAGATACCGACAGGCGATGACGGTGGAAGGCCAAGGCTTTTTGTTGCACACGAATGGTCTACTGAGCGTTCAAAACGGTTCGAGAACAAGTCTGTCTATCTGCATGATTATTACAAAGATGAAGTAATGGCGGTCTACTGGGACAACACTGTTGAGTTGCCACAAAACAATATCATCTTAGCGGGTGCGATCCAAATCGTTGATGCAGAGCCACTTCGCACAAAAACAATATCTAAAGATTGTTTCGGCCATTTTAGCTATTCCATGACCACAGAAGGCGAGTTGCTATATGGAATCCTATATCAAGCTGGCAAAAATAATTACACAATGGAATCAATAAATTTTGGCAACTATACAAATCTTGAATTAGAGTGGGCTGCGCCATCTTTGATGTTTATAGAGCGTCCTAATCTGCGCGGCGTGAAAATTGTTGAACGGCCCACCGCAAAGCTAAAAGAGGTAATTGGCACCAAGGCGCAAAGTGGGGTGTTAAGTTAGAATAATATTTTATAATATGTAGCTTGACACTAAATGATATGGTCGTTAGAACCTTGGTAGAGTTATTTCTATCGGGTTTTTTTTATGTCGTTACCACCAAGCACCAGTTGGGCTGCATCAAAACACTACCATCATCACAGTAACCCGGCGTCACGCCCGGTGTGCCGCACTCTATTTGAAAAGTGCATTATTAGGCCAAAGGTCAATAAGGCTTGGATGATCATCAAGGGTGATCTGGTGGGCGATAAGCAAGCTGCCAGAGCGACCATTGATCTTTATGC
>Ga0209535_1001780_pt1 | contig 14317 bp, 10 predicted proteins | sample LinPmetageLP28_FD_184041 | JGI IMG/M metagenome (GOLD analysis project Ga0209535, IMG submission 184041) | Marine viral communities from the Pacific Ocean - LP-28 (SPAdes) (version 2) | ecosystem: Environmental > Aquatic > Marine > Oceanic | place: Pacific Ocean | collected 2009-08-22 | reverse complement strand
TAAGAATAGCTTGGCTTCGGTCAAGCTTTTTTTTATATTAATATGTATAACTGATAAAAACGTTTTAATTAAATAAAGATTATGAGTGAATTTAAATTCCCAACTGAAGAAGTAGACTTACCCTCTGGAGGATTATTATATCCTAAAGACAACCCCTTATCTAGTGGTAAAGTAGAAATTAAATATATGACCGCTAAGGAAGAAGATATTTTAACTAATCAATCCTATATCCAAAAAGGTGTTGTTTTAGATAAAGTACTTGAATCTGTTATTATAGATAAATCTATAAAATTAAAAGATTTACTTATAGGTGACAAAAATGCTATACTAATTGCAACTCGTATTTTAGGATATGGTAAAAAATACCAAATTACATATAATGGAGAAGCATTAGATATAGATTTAACCGAGTTAGAAAATAAACCTTTTGATTCTTCAATGTTAATTGAAGGCAAAAATGAACTTGCTTATACTCTACCTCATAGTAATACTAAAGTTACTTATAAATTATTAAATGGTCATGATGAAGCAAAAATAGAAGCTGAATTAAAAGGATTAAAGAAAATTCAAAAAGATCATGTACCTGAACTAACAACTAGATTAAAACATATAATAACTTCTGTTAATGGAAATGAAGATTCTAAATCTATTAGAGAATTTATTGATGGGTATATGTTAGCTAGAGATTCTAGATCTTTTAGAGAGCATTTAAAAACTACTCAACCCGATGTTGATATGAACATTATTTTAGATACTGGAGAGGAGGTAGAAGTCCCTCTGGGATTAAACTTTTTTTGGCCTGACTCCCAATAATACACAACAAGCTAGATTAAATCTATTTAGTCATTTACACCAAATAATTTACCATGGTAATGGAGGTTATGATTTTAATACTGTATATAATATTCCTATATGGTTAAGAAAATATATATTTAAAGAAATTAGGGATTTTAATAAAAAATCATCTACCCCACCACAAGAAAAAGGAAAAGAAACTTTAATTGGGAAAGATGGTAAAATTAACACTCCAGCTTTTACTAAAGCATCCCAACTATATAAAGGAAAAAGCAGCTACAAATAGTTGCTTTTTTTAATATTTATAATAAAATACTCCTTAGATGGCAGATTCTAAAGAAATAAAAAAACAAGCCGAAGCAGCAAGGGATTTAAAAAACGAAACCCAAGAAAATCTCAGATTTACAAGAGATATTAATAGTGAAATTCGTGATTCCCTTAAACTATTATCAGGTGAAAAAGATTTACGTTCATCAACTCTTAAGGCATTAAAAGAATCAAATGCTTTAGCAGAACAACAAGTTGATTTAGCTAAAGATGGATCCAAAGCCTTAATGGACTCTATTAAACTTAGAGAAAAACAAATAACTTTTCAAAAAAACCTTAGTAAATTAACAGCAAATGCTGATGATCTTGAATTAAAAAGAAAATTTGCTTTAAATAATTTGATCAATAATAGATCAAAAATGTCGGCTAAGGAAATTAAATCCTCACAAACTCAAATAGGTCTTTCTAAACAAGCGGAAGAAGCTATAAGGGGGCAAATAACTAACCAGAAAGCAAATAAAGAAATATTAGATCAACAAGTAGCAGCTGCCGAAGAACTTGATAGTTTAGGTAGTAATAAATTATTTGGGTCTCTTTCGGAAATAGCTGGAGTTATTCCTGGTGTAAAAGGAATAACTAAAGGATTTGATAAAGCAGCTGAAGCATCTAAAAAAATAGGAGCAGGAGTACTCCAGAAAAAACTAGAAGCTGGAGAAGATGCTTCTCTTAATATGGGAGAATCGTTATCTGTTGGTTTTAAAGGAGCAGTAGCTGGAGCAAATGAATTATTAAAAGCTTTTGGACCTATAGCTATTTTAGGAAAAGTATTTCAGGGTATGATGAAGGCAGATAAATCTGCAGGGGAAATAGCTAAGGGTTTAAATATAAGTACTAAAGAAGCAGGCAAACTATCTGCGGAAATGTTAAAAACTTCTAAAGAATCTGATAGTATTGGTGTTACTTATGAAGGTCAAAAGCATGCTTTAAAAGCTATTAATGCTGAATTAGGTACTTCAACTGCTATAAGTGCTAAAACACTAGCTACTTTTTCTAAAATGGAAAAATTAGCGGGAATGACCCAAGAAGAAATGATGGGTATAGGTAAACTATCTTTTGCTACAGGTAAAGATATGGAAAAAATGACTGGAGAATTCTTAGCCCAAGCAAAATCCGCATCATTAAAAAAAGGAGTATTACTAAATGAAAAAAAATTAATGGCTGATGTATCTAAACTATCGGCAGCTACAACTTTATCATTAGGTAAAAATCCAAAGGCAATAGCAAACGCTGTTGCTACTGCGAAAGCTTTAGGTATGGAAATGTCTCAAGTAAATTCCATAGCAGATAGTTTACTTGATTTTGAATCTTCTATTGAAAAAGAAATGGAAGCTGAATTATTACTTGGTAAAAATCTTAATTTAGAAAAAGCAAGAACCGCTGCTTTAAATAACGATTTAGCCACAGTCGCCTCAGAAATAGCGGAACAAGCAGGTTCAGCTGCTGATTTTGCCGTAATGAATAGATTACAACAACAAGCATTAGCAGAAGCTGTTGGAATGTCTAGAGAAGAATTAGCACAAACCTTATTTACTCAGGAACAATTAAAAGGGTTAACTGAAGAGGAAGCAATAAAAGCTCAAGAAGCATTAGATAAAAGAATTGAACAAGTAGGATTAAAACAAGCTCAAAAAGAAATGGAAGAGGGCTCACTCCAAAACTTATTTGATCAAGCAGCTGAACAAGATAAAGCAGCTTTAGCAGCTGAAAAAATGAATGAATCCTTTATGGAAATGGGTAAAAGTTTATTACCCGTAATGGAACTTATGACTGGTTTAGTAGTAAAGGCATCTGAAAATAAAGAACTTATAGGGGCTGCTGTTGTTGGTTATGGTGTTATTAATACTCTTTTATTAGCTCAAAAATTAGCAAAAGCAGCAGGTAATAAAGAAGAAATTAAAAGTTTACTATTAGGTAAAAGTAAATTAGTACAGTTAGCAGCACAAGCAGTTGCCTATGCTTTAGCAAACCCTATAGGTGCACTTGTTGGTTTAGCAGCAGCAGCAACAGTTGGAGCTATAGCCTATGCAGCTGTTTCAAAAGCAGGGGATATTAACTCCCCAGCTGATGGTAAAACACAAATTTCTACTAAAGAAGGAGGTTTATTTGAACTTTCTAATAATGATGATATTGTTGCAGCTCCTGGAGCATCAGCCGCTATGGCAGCAGCAACAAGTGGTGGTGGAAATTCTGTATCAATGAAAAGATTAGAAGAATTGCAGGCTCAAACTAATTCTTTACTACAAAGAATAGCTTCAACACAGGGCACAGTTACTATGGACTCAGAAAAAATGGGTACTGCAGTATCAATGAACACTTATGAAATTTCCCCTTAGCATTAATATTTATAATAAAATTAATAACTTTAAAATTTAAAAATTATGTCAATTATTTCAAAATTCACAGAAGATGGATCTATTTTTGATGGAGATCTAAATGGTAGTTTACCAACTGGACCTTTAACTGATGGGACTACACTTCCTATTAACACTACATTTAAAAATGGTCAATATTTAGATAACCTTCCTAGTGGAATTCCAAACACAAGACTCTTAGATAATACTGCGTATAGCGACGAATAAATTTATACTAAATGTCTATAGTCGAACTAAATACCGATCTTAAATCCCTAAGATATGGGAAAGATAGACCAGGAGGTGGTGATAGTGGTCAACCTTACATAGTTACAGATATCCCTGGAGAAATAGGGGAACTAAACTTTGGATTAGGTAGTACTGGTTTCACAGACTTTCTGTTAAGGGGAGGTACTTTGGTTGCAAAAAGAACAGTAAATGATGTTTCTAGGCTTACTAAAATGTTTATTGATACCAAATCACTTAATGGTATCTTCTTCACAGCTAAACAACTTATGTTGTCTAGGTCTAATGTTGAAACTCAAGCTAGCCCAATAGCATTTAATAATGGTATTTATTTACCAACTTCTACTGTAGCACAAGCTGGGGTTAATGCTTTAGGAATACATTTAAATAAACAAGGAATAGACCCAACAGGTTTAACTAATCTAGCCACAGGTATACCTAATTTATTAACTCAACCTAAGTATTCTAATGTTCTTAATTCTAGAGTTATACCTCTAGATCAAAATAGATTATGGGATTTAACACAAAAGAAAGTATACAAAGATAGTAGTAATCCTTCACTTCTTCTTCAATATGGAGGAGGTCCTGGATCTATACTAGGTACAATTGGAAGAACTAGAATAGATAGAGTTTCAAATACTAGGGCAGGGGAAAGATCAGTATCTAAAACTGGACGTTTTAGATATTATAATGTAGCTACAATGACTTATAAGCAAATCTCCGATATGGGAGGAAGTGCTTCTTCAAGGATGAACGCTACAATTGGTCCATCTTTTACTACCTTTTTAACACCTCCTAAAGCTAATGAAAGTAATTTACCTAAAACTTTAAATTATAGAACACAAAATATTGAAAAAAGAGTTAATTTAGGTAACCCTGGTCAAATAGGTAATAAATCAAGTTATGTAATAGGTAAAAAGAATAGCGCTGGTAAAGTTATAGGCCCTACAGATAAACTTAATGCTTTACCTATATATGAATCTTCTACTGGAACTATTAAAAATAATATTGAAAATGATTTAGTTAAATTTAGAATAGGTGTTATTGATAATGATGATCCAACTAAAAAAACATATATTCATTTTAGAGCCTTTATTAAGGGTATGAGTGACTCTTACTCATCTAATTGGTCAGGAACAAAAATAGTAGGTAGAGGAGAAGAACTTTTTAGATATGGTGGGTTTTCTAGATCAGTTTCATTATCTTGGACTATGGCAGCACAATCTAAACAAGAATTAATACCAATGTATCAAAAATTAAATTATTTAGCTTCTACTATGGCCCCAAGTTATTCAAATTCTGGGTATATGAGAGGTAATTTAATTAGTTTAACTATAGGTGGTTGGTTATATGAGCAAGTAGGGTTTATTGAAGGTATTAACTATGATGTACCAGATGATAGTCCATGGGAAATAGCAGTTGATCCAAAAACGGGAAAAGATGATTCTAGTGTAAAAGAAATGCCACATAGAATAGAAGTTTCAGGTTTTAAATTTACCCCTATACAAAGTTTCGTACCATCTCTTCAATTAAATGGATATGGTAAATCATCTTATCAAGGAGTTGATGCCGACTTTGTTCAACAATATGGTCCACAAAGATATATTATGTTATCTAATGGAGGTGATACTGCAGCTAAACCAAATCCTAATGGAGGCCCAGATATTCCTGCAATTAAAAATGATAATTATGGTAATATAGATGGAACAGAAACAGGAGGTAATAATTATATCCCTATAAGTACAAAGAAATCAAACCCTGCAGGCTTTACTCAGGCCGAATTGGATATTTTAAATAATTTAAATAATAGATTACCAATTTAATAAGGGAAATTAATTTTAATATATAATAAAAATGGATAGATATAGAGAATTATCAAATAATGGTCCAAGTAGTATTGTGCCAAGATATCCTAATATCCCTTTAAGTTTTAATGATAATTATTTTATAACTACTGAAGGGGATAGAATGGATATATTAGCTCAACAATTTTATCAAGATTCAACTTTATGGTGGATTATAGCAATAGCAAATCCTTCAATTAATCAAGGTTCATATTTTATTAAGGCTGGGACACAAATTAGAATTCCAACAAATCCTGATCCTATCATAAACGATTTTAAAGCACTCAATTCTTAAAAATATGACAGGTAGTGTAATTGGAGAACCAACAGATGAATTTGTAACTAACCAAGTTAAAATTCGCCAACAAACATATGCAAAAGGTTTGGGGAATAGCAACCGTACTCCCCAAGACATACAGTTTATGAATAACCGAAATGCTTGGATTAAAATGGCATCTTCAGTTTCAATTGAAGAAGATTTTAGAGTACCTAAAGACACAGGAACACCCAGTAATTTTAGAGGTTCTAATTTAGCAAAAAATGCAATATTATTTAATGGTTTATCTTTATTTGACGGAAATAAATTAAATATGAGAGCAGGGGTAAATGTAGGAGCCCAGGCTATATTACCTTCAACATCTTATTTTAATAATTCTGCTTATGGATTAGGAGGGAATGAATTTGGTATTTTACCAATGCCTGGTATAAATTCTGTATCTATTGATAGTAAAAATAGAGGATCAATAAAAACAGCTACGATTCAAATTATAGCTTTTAATAGGTATCAATTTGATATAATTGAAACTTTATATTGTAGGTTAGGTTTTTCTATGATAGTAGAATGGGGATGGGATAAATATATTGACAACAAAGGGGTTTATCAAACAGTAAAATCTACAGTACTAGAAGAAAAATTCTTTAGTAGTATGAATCAAGAAAATATTATAAAAGAAATCAATAAAACCTCAAAGAAATATAATGGCAATACTGGTGGTCTTTTTGGAAAAGTAGTTAATTTTACTTGGAAATATAATGCTGATGGTTCTTATAATATAACAGTTAAAATGACAGGGTTAGGAGATGTTATAGAATCTATGAAAATTAACCAATCACCTTCACTAGCCCTAAAAGAGTCTTTAGGAAATTTATCTGCAGTAAGATATGGCTTATTAAAAGATGCAAAATCTTCTATTCATACAAATAAAACTGTAACTAAATTAGGTACTATTTTATTTAAAACATTAGATGATGAAACACTTTGGAGAAATGGAGGTAATGGAAGTTATTTTAATTTATACCAAGCTTTACAAAATTCTTCATATAGTAGTTTTCTCGATGGTAATAATACTGGAGGAATAAAAATTGAATACAATTATTTTATTAGGTTTGGAGAATTATTAAGTGTAATTCAAAAACATATAACACCTGATATTAATGGTACTAGTACAGGAATAAAATTTGTTAAATTTGACACTAAGGTAAATACTGTAATTTGTAGTGTACAACCTAATTTAATATCTTTTGATCCTGCTGTGTGTATGATTAAAATGGATGATAATAAGAATTTAAATCAAAATGATATAACTGGAATAGAAACCCCAGATTATACAAGTACCATGGAACCTTTTACTGTTATAAAAGGAAGTAACGCATCAACTTCATCCCCACTAATATTTAATCTGGTATTTAAAGATACAACTCAAGGTCCCCTTTCTCCAAACCAATCCCGATACCTGAGAGTACAAAGTTCAACTCAATTTAATAGAACAAATTATACATACAAAGATGCTAATGATACAGAAATTCCTGTAGATAGAAAATATAACCTTGAATCTCAAACATCAATTCCTGGTAGTGGAACACAAGTTGCAGGTAATTTAATGTATGGTCAAATATTAAATATATATTTAAATTACGATATGATATTTAATACTCTTAGTAAAAATGTTGATAAAAAAGGAAATTTAACTTTTTTTAAGTTTTTGCAAAGTATGTGTGATAATATTAATTCTGCTTTTGCTAATGTTTTAGATATAGAACCTATAATTAAAGACGATAAGACTATAACTTTTATGGATACCAAGCCTATTCAAGGACTTGGTAACAAACTATCATCAGTATTACCAGGTGTATCATCAGATACAGCGAGATTTGAAGTTAATAATTTTAATAATGATTTAAATGGAGCCCCAACAGAAGCTACTTTTTTAAAAAATATTTCTTTTAATACTAAATTTTCCCCTAAATTAGCAAGTCAGTTATCTATAGGAGCTACAGCAGGTGGTGTTGCTTTGGGGCAGGATGCTACTGGCCTTTCTAAATGGAACTCAGGTTTACAAGATAGATTTCAAAAAACTATAGAAGATCCTGATATAGTTATTGCTAGCACTAATACTGGAAATAACACTAATCCAGGAACTTCAACCCCACCTACTAACCCAGTATCTTATACTGGAGACAATGAATATTTAGCAGTCCTTTTACAAAAACAAAACACTCAACAACCACTTCAAGTTGATGGTAACTTGTTCCCATTAAAAGTTACATTAAGTGTTAAGTTAGACCAAGAAGTATATTTAGATAATAATAATAGAGTAGCAAAACGGCAAGGTAGTGTTCCAATAGAGATAGAAGTTGATAAGAATGGATTAATTGTAGATGGAGGACAAATTCCAACTCCCGGAAATAATATAAACACTCAAAATAGAATACCTTATAGACAAGATACTTATAATACAAGGCAAGTAAATAGTTACACATCAAATAATTGGGTAAGCAATCAATTACCTACTAATGAGGATGGTAGTAGAAATGCCAATAGAGTATGGTCAACTTGGACTAACGCCGCAGCAGGAGATGTAAATAACAATAATTTATCTTCTCCACAATATTCAACATCATATTTCTATTTTGATATAGAAGTAGATGGGATGAGTAACGAGAAAATTAGTACAAATAATGAAGCAGAACCCTTTTTAAATAAACAAATAAATGGTTTATATTATTATGAAGCCATTACACAGGATATAATAAAGGCTTTAGCAAAAGTTTATGGTGTTGAAAATAATGTTGATTTTAGTAATCCGGATTATAATGGGGGGGGTAGAACTGATCTTGGAAGTGCCGGAATAAATAATAATAAATTTGTAGTACCGGCATATAATGTAACACCAACAACTGGTGCTGGTGCGACGGCACAAATAGCACGAAGAACAAGACAATTAGCAGGAGCAAATTATTCTGCCTATCTTGCCCAAATGTTTGGGGGTTCACCCACAGTACCTGTTGCTATTCAACAACAATTAAATATTAATGCTATAAATGTTTCAAAAAAGGACTCAGAATATACTTTTAGACCTAATCAGGATTCATATGCTAAGGCGGGTAAATCTTCTTATAAAATATATTTAGATGAAGCAAATAAAAAAGCACAACTTGCAAGCCCAAGTCAAATAGAACCTTCTAATCAAATTGGTTTATTACCTATAGAATTTGATATGGAAATGGAGGGTATTGCTGGGTTTAGAATTTATAATAAAATTAAGATTAACCAAGATTTCTTACCTTCTAATTATGCTAATTCTTTAAAATTTTTAGTAAAAGGAATAAACCATAAAATAGATGGAAGTGGATGGACTACTAATTTACAAACATTATCAACATCTAACTTAAATGCTCGCCCAGTTCAAACAAATGCAAGAGCTGTACAACAAACTTCAACAACAAGCAGACCGGGTACAAATTCTTGGAATATTTCAATAAATCCAAATGTTGATCAAAATATTATAGTACTAGCAAATACATTAAACACGGTTGATGATGGTAAAAATAACCAAAGAATACCACTAAAAGATAGAGTAGCTAGTGCCCATTTTGTTCAAGAAGTTAAAAATGCAGAAGGTTTTGTAGGTAGGGCATATGATGATAAAAAACCATCAGCAATCTTAGTAGCTTCAGATGTAGTTAACAATAATGGAAGTGGAAATTTGAGAAGTAGAACTGGAAATCCAAATAATCGTGGTACATTAACAATAGGTTATGGGTTTACAAGAAATGTAAATGATTTATCCCCATTAAGAAGCTTAGAATGGGATTCAACTATAACTCAGACGCAGGCTGATGACATTCTTGATAGAGCAATGAGGGTTCAATACCATAATCTTTTAAAAACACCACCAAGAGGAGCTCAATCTATAGCAGACGTCCCTGTAACCCAAGGTGAATATGATGCTCTTTTAAGTATAGCATACAATGGGGGTTCAATAGGTAATAAATCAAATTCACTGGACACACCTTTAAATAAAGCTTTATTAAATAGACAATATACAGCAGCCGGAGAAATATTAAAAAAATATAGAATAACCCAAAATAGACGATATCTGCAAGGACTAGTAAATAGAAGACAAGCAGAATATAATTTATTTATATCATAACTAATGTATTATCCAAAATCACAAATATCGACCAATTTATATACCCCTGGAGGTGAATTAAAAAATGCCTTTACTGGAGAAAATTACAAAGGATATTATTTTAAAACATCTAATGGAAGATACCAAAGTGGTAAAACTCCCCAATCCCCAGGATCTACAGATTTAATATTACAAATAGGTAGTACCTTTACTTCCCCTAACTTGATTAAAGATATTAAACTATATCTCCCTCCAGAAAAATTAAATCTTTCTTTAGATTTATCAAATGAATCAACTAAACCATTTTATATAGGAGGCCCTTATTTTAATATTAGCCAAACAGATTATCTTGCTTTAAACTTAACATCTCCTCTAAATAATGTAATTTATCCAACAGAAAAGGATTATAGTAATAATAAGTTTCAAAGATATTTATTAAGAAAAACTAATAATGCTATATTTAAAGAGGTTAATAAACAAACATATGATTTATATGTTAAAAAAGACCAAACAGTACAATATGACTTGTATTATCCTATTAAATTTCTATGGACTATAGCAGGAAAAAGTAAAAATAAGGTAGCAAATATTAATTATAACATTTTAAAATTAACTGAAAAAAGAACCAAAGCATTTGGTTTATTAAAATATTTTAAAAATAGACTAACAGAATATTATAAAATAGTAGGAATACAAGAAAATTTAGAAACTGATGGAACTGAATATTTAATTTCATCTACTAATCTTCCCTATAAAGGAAAATATCACATTCACCCCACTAAAGGAGCAATGGTAGGTGCTACTCATGTAGAAGTAGAACACGATTTTTTAAAACCTATTAAACCCCTAAATATTGAAATAACAGGATCTAATAATAATGATCTTTCTCCAACAATAAATAGAGGATCATTTGGAGGTGGTGGAGGAGGTTATTAACGTTACGGAAATAAAATGGTTATATGTACTGGCTTGTAGAAAACGAGGAACAGTTAAATGTTTTAATAAATAGTGGTTATAAAAAAGCGTTCATTGAGGTAATACCCTACAATGATACGATACACCCCGTACTAAATCATGTAAGTTTAGTGTATATTAGACCGATTAAAGCGAGTAAAGGCTTTATGGTATGTATTACGCATAGTGAGTCATTAAATGCTTTAAACACGCGTACAAACAAACTAATAGATAAATTTGAAACATTATATTGTCGTGATAAAAAGGAAATATTACATTATTTTCCAAACAAAACTCTTTATGACATAACCCCACCTCCTCATACGTATATACGACCTACAACACAAACACATGATTTATATTATAGACAACATAAGGATAATCCGGAGTTAAACTTAATTATACCGATTGTTAAACATTATGAATTATGTGAAACGATTTTTAGAGATCTAAAAGAAAATATTAACAGAGAAAAAACAAAATATGATGAATTCTTTAATAGTAGAGTATCAGTGGTGTTCAACGCCATCGAGAGAAGTGGAGTACGAATACACAATGAAACCTTCAGTAAACACTTCCACCCCGTTGATGGTGAATATATCAACACTCAGTTCAACTTAAAAACAACAACAACAAGACCCTCAAATAAATTTAAAAATGTAAATTATGCAGCACTTAATAAAGAAAATGGATGTAGGAAAAGTTTTATTCCTCGTAATAATAAATTTGTGGAGATTGATATTAGTGCTTATCATCCTAGTTTGGCTGCTCGCCTCGTTGATTATACTTTCCCCACTAGTGATATTCACTCTCATTTTGCATCTTTATATAAAGTGGATTATAAAAAATCGAAAGAACTTACATTCAAGCAACTTTATGGTGGCGTATTTAAAAATTATAAACACCTGGAATTCTTTAAAAGGATTGAAAAATTTGTTTTAAATAATTGGGATGATTTTAATAAAAAAGGGTATATAGTATGTCCTATATCAAATTTTGTATATACGAAGGAAGGTTTGGGAGAGATGAACCCACAAAAACTTTTTAATTATGTGTTACAAAATATGGAAACTTCACAAAATGTTTTGGTTTTGTGGGATATGTTTCGTATATTACGGGGGTATAAGACAAAACTAGTTTTATATACTTACGATTCGTTTCTTTTTGACTGGGATGAGGATGAAACAAAATTACTAGATGAAATTAGAAATATTTTCACAAAATATAAATTAAATATAAAAGAAATAGAAGGTTATGATTACAACTTTGGAGAAACCGCTTAATACGTATAACACGAAATACGATGTTATAACAAATTTACAAAATTTAAGCGACTTGAACAATAAATTATTTTGCACATTTACAGACCTAGAAGGTATGGATGAGCTAATTCACAACATACAATCCAAATATAGTATAATTTACAATAAAATGTTTGTATTAGAAATTGTGGGAAAAGATGAATACGTAGTTACCTATAATGTAGAACAAGCTAATATAGATACTATACCAGATAATACAATCTTAGTACATAGAAAAAAAGAATCTAATACTTTATATACTATTAATGCTCTTAATGAACTTATTAAGAAGTTAAATGGTGGGGTTGTAGATACAAAATACCAAGTAGATTGGCAACATTATAGAAATTGTGTTTTACTTACTCAACATAATGAACTTAGTCAATTAAATACAAAAATACATAAAATTATTGAATTATAGTTTGGCTCCCCAAAGTATATTTCGTATATTAGGTTACATATAAACAGTTATAATTAAAAATAAGTTACAATTATGGATTTAAATGCATTAAAGCAGAAATTGGATACCCTCCAATCAAAACCACAGGGAGGTCAAAAGACCGATTATTCGTTAATTTTTTGGAGACCTACAGTAGGTAAACAACAAATCAGAATTGTGCCATCGGCATATGATTCTTCTAACCCATTTACTGAACTTAAGTTCTATTATGGTATTACAAATAAGGTTATGATTTCACCAGCTAATTTTGGTGAAAAAGATCCAATTGCCCTATTTGCTGGAAAACTACGTGAAGGTGAGTATAATAAAGAAAATTATGTACTTGCTAAAAAGTTAGATGCTAAAAACCGTACTTTTGTTCCTGTTGTAGTACGTGGAGAAGAAGATAAAGGTGTTAGGTTATGGCAATTTGGAAAACAAGTATATGAAGAATTATTAGCACTTGCGGTTGATGATGAAATTGGAGATTATACTGATATTGTAAATGGTAGAGATATTACAGTTGAAACTGTAGGACCAGAATCTACAGGTACCCCTTATAATAAATCATCAGTACGTGTTAGATTAAAAACTTCACCACTTAGTGAGGATGCTTCTCAAGTAGAAACTTGGACAAATGAACAACCTAATCCAACAGATGGTTTATTTAAAAGATATTCATTTGAAGATATGAAATCTGCATTAGAAAAATGGTTATCACCAGAAGAAGATTCTGAAGGAGCAGTTGGTACTACTGCTGTAACACCACCTGCTACAAATTTTAGTCTAGATACTACTAAAGCTAAACAGAGCAAAGTAGATAAATTTGATTCACTATTTGATAGTAAAGATAGTAGTAATAATGGTGATGATCTTCCTTTCTAAATATGGCGAAAAAAACATCAAAGTCTCTCTCGGCAGCAGTGTCTGCCGAGATTAAGAGCAAATTTGATTTAAATAAATTTAAATCGTCTAAAGGTTTAAATAAAAATGTCAAATTTAAGGATCAACAATGGATACCATTATCCCCTGCTTTTCAAAAAGTAGCTGGAGTACCTGGTATACCAATGGGACACATTTCACTACTTAGAGGACATTCTGATACTGGTAAAACAACAGCTTTACTTGAAGCAGCAGTATCTGCCCAAAATATGGGAATACTTCCTGTATTTATTATTACTGAGATGAAGTGGAATTGGGAACATGCAGCTCAAATGGGATTAGAAGTTAATTTAATTAAAGATGATGAAGGTGATGTTGTAGATTACGAAGGTAATTTTATTTATGTTGATAGAGAAACATTACATACAATCGAAGATGTAGCAGCCTTTATAATGGATTTACAAAATGAACAGAAAAAAGGTAATTTACCTTATGATTTAGCGTTCTTTTGGGATTCAATTGGGTCTATTCCTTGTGCAATGTCAGTTGAAAAACTGAAAAATAATAATGAATGGAATGCTGGCGCAATGTCAACACAATTCGGTAATACAGTTAACCAAAGTATTGTAATGTCTCGTAAAGAATCATCACCATATACTAACACATTAATTGCAGTTAATAAAGTTTGGACAGCAAAAGCAGAATCACCTATGGGTCAACCTAAAATGATGAATAAAGGTGGAATGGCTATGTGGTATGATGCAAC
>Ga0209535_1001778_pt1 | contig 14321 bp, 21 predicted proteins | sample LinPmetageLP28_FD_184041 | JGI IMG/M metagenome (GOLD analysis project Ga0209535, IMG submission 184041) | Marine viral communities from the Pacific Ocean - LP-28 (SPAdes) (version 2) | ecosystem: Environmental > Aquatic > Marine > Oceanic | place: Pacific Ocean | collected 2009-08-22 | reverse complement strand
CCGCCGTCACAATGTATCTGGATGACTTTAAAGTTATTGAGAACGAGCTCCACGCTGCGTATATCGTAGGCAAAGCAACAAAGACCGCGGCTCACGGGTCTTCTGGCCTTATCGACAGTCTTGAGCATTGGGCTAAATGTTTTAGGGATGGCACCTTGGACGACAGCAACGCGGAAGAAATCGCGTATTTGCTGGAAGACAGGGCGCATGATCTGCGGGCGAGAGGGGAAGACAATGCGAAAGTTTAAGGCCTACGTCATCGTGTATCATCTAATTGATGATATCGAAGCTAACAGCGCGGATGAGGCAAAAGAATTAGCCTCATCAGATTACATCTGGGACGATCACATTAAAGACGTTATCATTGATGTTGAGGAGATGAGCGATGACTGAGTACCTACCCGTCGAGGGCTGCGAAGAGTGTGAGTTCTTTGAAACCGCTTGCCCAGAGTGTATCCTTTATGGGGAAGCCAAAGAGGTTAAGGATGAATGACATAGGATACGACGATATATTTATCGTGACCTATCTGGTCAGCGGGGTAGCCCTGCTGGCCTTTCTCGTTTGGGATACCTTGAAAGATAAATAAAACTTTCTAAAATTTTATACTTGACAAGTATGGGATAGTATGCTAGGGTATAAGAACAGTCGGGGATGACTGTTTTTTGGCCGTCGGCCAAACGCTGTTTGAAATCGTTAACTACTACGGGAGGTATCTATGTCAGATACAACTAACGCCGCGTCCGTCTGGGCTGTCCAAAGCAAGATGCTTGAGGAGGGGGATGAGGATTGGGGAGACTGCCAGTCATTCTGCTCTATCCTTATTCAAGAATGTAACGGCACCCGACTTGACCTTGGAACGGATGAAACGTTCGATTTAGGTTACATTCGGGCTCAAGCTTCTTTGAATTATCATCGAAAGATGTTTAGCTCAACCCAAGAATTTCAAATCGTTCTTAAAGAAGGACACTTCGACATTCTTGGAAAAGAGTTTACTTACAAAGGGTTAGCTCAAAAGGTCGAGTAATCGCGGATCACGGTTCAAAGGGGCTGCCTTCGGGTGGCCTCTTTTTTGTAACGCGATACAGTATATAGAGCTCAGAAATAAAAAAAAATATTTTTTGTAAAATATAGGCGGTACAGACGGTACACCGGTACAAAGTAGTATAAGGTATTTATATATAAGGATATTTTTGTAGCATAAACTTGTACCGTCTATATTTACAAGACGGTACACTAAAACAAGAAATCGCCTAATGGGGGTGTGGCAATATTTTTTTTGAAAAATATATTTCTGGCGTATATAAAGGATACGGTGTTTAACGAACGTGACCTTTTTAACTGAGGATTGATGATGGGTAGCAGAGCAGCAAGCAAGGTAACAGGAAAGCCCCGTGAGACTAGAGGACGGCCACCGGCCAGCACTGAGCAGCCGTTGACCCGTAAGCAAGAGCTTTTTGTTAAAGAGCTTGTGAGCAAGGACGGGCAGATAACTTTGCGAGAGGCGGCAATCAATGCTGGCTATTCTGCAACGTCGGCGCATAGCAGGGCGTATGAGCTAACCAACCAGCATATCTCGCCTCATGTTGTTGCCGCTATCAATTCCTACCGGCGCGAATTGGACGAGAAATACGGGGTTACCTATCAAAGGCATTTGCGGGATTTACAATCTATTCGGGATGTGGCTTTGGAAAACGGGGCGTATTCTGCCGCCGTTCAAGCTGAGTACCGGCGGGGGCAAGCGCAAGGCGACATCTATGTCAGCAAGTCTGAGATCAGAACAGGGTCGATAGACAGCATGAGCAAAGATGACGTTTTGAAAGCGTTAGAGGAAATTAAACAAAGCTATGCCCCGATCACAATCGACATCACTCCCAAAGAAAAGAAAAATGCCAGCAATCGCGGTAAAGCGAGAGAGCGGCTTTTACAAACAAATGAAGGAAGCGACGCAGCGGTCGAAGCGGAAATTATTACTGACGCGGATTGAAAATTCTGTAGGCGCGGGCATACCTGATTTATTGATATGCGATGAGCAAGGCACCTTTCATTTTGTAGAATTAAAGTTTTTGACCAGCAACGGCGTGACCTTGCAGCCGTCGCAGGTGGCATGGTTATCCCGTCACCATCATAGCCCGACATGGATATTGATCAAAAAGCAGAATAAACCAATGGATGATCCGGAATTGTTCTTGTATCCGGCCAGCGCAGCCGTCGATCTGAAAATGGACGGGCTGCAATCCGTCGAGCCAATACACCATCAAAAAGGCAAATTTAACTGGGATGTGATTTTAGACTTGATATGTCCCAGATAATCCTATATGTAGGGGCATCGTTAATTAACACGGGAGTTTTGAACGATGAAATATTATATTGGAAATATTGACGAGAAATATGGTGAGTTTGAGGTTGAGCAATCCATCCTGTTCGCAACTGCTGGTGATGCTGATCAGTTGATGGAACAGCTTGCCAAAGACTGGTATGGGCTGGATGAGCATAACTCTGATGGTCTGCGTGAAGGTATGTACTGGAATGACACTATGGCTTATGGGGCTGGTTGTCACTACGAGGTGACCAAGGCCACCTATGATGAACTGAAAGACAAGCGTATCTTCACTGAAATGTTTGCTGATGAAGAAGTCAAATACGATAGAACGCCTAAAACTTTTCAGGAGATGGGCGGATGATCGACGTTAAAAGAAAAATCCATATTGATCTGGTGGCCTTGTATGATCTGGCCTACCAGAACGATCTGCCCGAAATATGCGGGGCATTATCTAATGTTGAGCATATGGTTTGGGAAATGCGCCGTCGTGATGATAAAGAAGGGAAAAAAGCTTAATGTTTATATTCAGTATTATTGGCCGATTGCTTTACGGTAAAGACTGGGAAAAACACACCCAAAAGCGAACGCGATATGTGAAACGCCGACGCCGATAGAAATTTATAAAAATTCAAGCTTGACTAGTATGGGCTTTTATGAGACAACAATCACCAGCGGCAGCAATGTTGCTGGTTTTTTAACTTTTACGGGATGTAAAACAATGACAAACACTATTGAAAACAACAAAAATTCGCTCGCAAATCTCTTGGTTAAAGTACAGGATCAGGCCAGCCGGAACGCTGATTATCTGGCACCGCTGAAAGATTTGCAGAAAACCACCACCGACACGGGCAAGCCGCAAATAGTTGTCGAGCAATCCGGCGGGGTTCCAACCCAGTTTTTCGACATTAACGACGTATCATTTGGGCAGATTGCCAGCCATGCTGATATTGAAACCCGCACGGCGCGACGGTTGCAAGCCAGATATCCCGCCGAATTCGACGGGCTTTTGAATGCAATTTGGCGTGATAGCAACGACACCCGCATGATTCGGACACGCCATGCCGAAACAGCCGCGCCGTTTACGTTTGGCGGTGTCGGTGTAAACCAGCCGCCCCGCTCGCAGTGGAACGACGCTGCAAATCCAAATGGCATGGTGCGGGCTTTTGTTTCGGACAAGTTCAAGACGTTCGACAATGTCAATTTGCTTGAAGCCGCATTGCCGCAATTAATGGACAACCCCGCCGCGTTTCAGGTGGTAAATGCCGACGTGACCGACAAGCGGTTATATTTGCGCCTTAAATCCCTTGTTCAGACTGGTGAGCCTGCTTTGAACGATTTGATGGCTAATGGCATCGGCTTGCAGAATAGCGAAGTTGGCGCGGGGTCTGTTTCTGTTTATCAAATCGCTTGGACGTTGGCTTGTCTTAATGGAATGCAAACCCAAAACAAAACACGGTCTAGCCATATCACAAGCGCCCGTGATACCGACGATTGGGGTTTGTTATCTGATCAGGCAAAAGACGCTGATAATCACGCGCTTGAATTAAAAATCCGTGATCTTGTCGGGGTGTATTCAAGCCGCGATGCATTCGATCAGGTTATTGAGCAAATGAAACAAGCCGCCGCTGATACTATCGACGGGTACGCAATCGACAAAACCGCCGTCGTCGGCGGGCTTGGTAAAGTTATGCAATTGACCAAAAAAGAAACGTCCAGCGTTCTTGATGGATTGCTTGATACCATCGGCCAAGCCGGTTATGAACAAGGCCAGCCGTTAAGCCGTGCAACCCTGATCAATGCGGTGACCGCCGTTAGCCATAAAGCCGACACCGACGACGTTGACCTATGGCAACAACGGGGCGGGCAATTGCTCAATATGAAGCCCGCCGACTGGCAACGGGTTGCCGCCATTGCCGCATAATTAGCCCGCACAGAAACAAACCAGCCCCGCCCTGATCGGCGGGGTTTTTTATTGCGCTTTACATATAAGACAAAATGGGATATTTAAGAACGATTAGAAATTTTAACGGGATTTAAAACAATGTTAAAAACTGTAAAGCTCTCACAAGCAAATAAAACAGCCGGTTGCGCCGTGACATATCGGGCGGGCAAAGCCAATAAATATGATACTTGCCCCGCCAAATGCGAGTTGAACGCCAGCGGGCGCGGTTGCGCCCCGTCGGCGGTTGATGCCGAATATCTTGACGCCGTTCTGGATAGCAAGCCGCGCAGCGGCCATGCCTTAACCTATTCCCATTTTAGCCCGCTTTATTGGGCGCATAAACTACACCCGCAAAAAACCGTCATTAATTATAGCGCGCCAAATTTAAGCGCGGCTGTTTCTTGTGTTGAAACCGGCATACCGGCGGTGGCGGTTGTCCCCGTCGATTTTTGGAAAAAGAACGGGAACGCAAAAAACACAAATATTGACGGCGTTCGGGGCGTTCGCTGCCCCGCTGAATATTTGGCGGGCGTCGGTTGCGTTAATTGCGGCGGGGATAAAGCCCCGCTTTGCGCCCGCTTAGACCGTGATTTTTTCGTATTGTTCACCGCGCATGGCGTCGGAAAGAAAAAAGCCGGTGACCCGCAAGAGGCTGGCGGCTGTTATGCCGACGGCGGCAATGTTGCCTTGCATTGGAACGCCACCAGCAAAGCCGACGACGACGGGTTGTCCGACGCGCAACGGTTGCGGGCTTTTGCAAAAACATTGCCGCCCCGCTCAGTATTGCGCCATCACATTGCTGGCGATATCGGGAAAGAATAACCCGCCCCGCATTGCCCCATTGCCCCGCCCTAAAAAGCGGGGCTTTTTTATGGGGCTTTACATTATATGCGATTTGCCCCATATTATCGGGGACGGCCACCGCAACGGCTGGCCGCATAACTACGGGAAAGAGTAAAACAATGGAAAATCAAAACGCAAACGACGTCATGAACCTAGCCGATCTTGTCCAGCCACAGGACGCCGAAATCGAAGCATTGCAAGCCGAGCTTGTGAAGGTAGAAGAAAATTTAATTCGTGTTAGTCGCGCTAATGCTTTGAAAGCCGAACAACTTGACCAGCTAGGCGATGCGATCATGGCATTAATCGGGGATAAGGCAACGGCGTTGATTGAAAGCGCGGCTGGTGATGCTGTCGAAAATGCAATGAACGATTTTGATATATACAATTATCAGGGCGATATCGACGATATGATCGACGAACGGTTGCCTGAGGGGCTTGACGATGAAAGCCGGTCAGATGATTTGAAAGCCGCAATAAAAGAAGTTTTAGCCGGTGCAACCTTAACAATGGACATTGAATAATGGCTGGCCAGTTAATCAGGGCGGTTCGCGATATCCTGATCGGATCGCTGATTGTCTATATCATAATGGGCTTTATCGTCGTGATTTCATACATGGCCTGATAAAGCCCCAACAACCCCAACAACGCGCCCGCCGGTGGTAACATACCGGCGGGTTTTCTTATGCCCGCTAGCTGGCCGACGTTGCGGCATTAAAAGAGTTAATTAAGCCGAGCCATGCCCCGCGCCCCATGCCCCAAACATACCAGCCCGCGAACCGTTGGCCGTGATCCGACAACCGGCAACCGCGATCCGGTGACCGGCTGGCCGTGATCCGGCGGGCAAATCGCGTCGGCAGCGGGCAACGATCCGGTGACCGGCTGGCCGTGATAAACGTCTAGGATCCTTAGATATCGGGTCAAAAACCTAGGAAATCCGCCAAAAATCCGCGATTTTCGCGCCGCCGCCCACGCGCTGGCCTGCGGGAGCATGGGCCATGTTTCTCTCAAATATTCATGTGAAAAATGGTATAGAATGTTTCACGTGAAACATTGCCTATTTATTAGGCAAATATGAAGGCTTGTTAACTGACTAATAAATGTGCATATTTGTGCACATATTTTATGCAATTTAAGGGTCCCCCGATGGATGTTTCTGATCAGGAGTTAAAGCTTCGCCTGCGACTCGCGCAAATCGAGAAGAATGAAGCTTGCAGAGAGACGTTTTTACCTTTTGTAAAATCTATGTGGCCGGAGTTCATTGCTGGTCGGCATCATAAAATCATTGCTGACAAGTTAGAGCGGGTAGCAAAGGGCGAGTTAAAGCGTTTAATTATTAACATGGCCCCTAGACACACGAAGTCAGAGTTTGCATCCTTCTTGTTTCCGGCTTGGATGATGGGCAAAAACCCGCGAATGAAGATCATTCAGGCCACGCACACAACAGAGCTTGCGGTTAACTTTGGCCGTAAGACAAAAAATCTTTTAGACAGTGACGAGTACAGAGAGGTATTTCCTGATGTTAAACTGGCTTCTGATAGTAAAGCTTCTGGTCGTTGGGACACTGCTGCTGGGGGGATGTACTATGCCGTCGGCGTGGGATCGAACCTTGCCGGGCGTGGTGGTGACTTGGTAATCATTGATGATCCACATTCGGAGCAGACAGCGATGTCCGCGAACGGATTTGACGATGCGTGGGATTGGTACACAGGGGGCCCCCGGCAGAGGCTCCAGCCGGGTGGGTCGATTGTTTTAGTACAGACTCGGTGGTCTGAGAAGGATATGACGGGTCAGCTTTTGAGGGCGATGGCTAAAGATCCGTTAGCCGATCAGTGGGAAGTTGTGGAGCTTCCTGCTATTTTTAATGATGACAAGCCGTGTTGGCCCGAGTTTTGGTCTTTGGAAGATTTGACCGCGGTCAAAGCCTCTATTCCGCCGAGCAAGTGGAATGCTCAGTATCAGCAGAATCCGACGGGTGAAGAGAATGCGATTATTCGTCGTGAGTGGTGGAACAGGTGGGAGCCGGAGAAGGTTCCCAATCTTGAGTTTGTGATCCAGAGTTATGATACGGCGTTTAGTAAGCGGGAGACGGCGGACTATTCTGCCATTACGACGTGGGGCGTGTTTCGTCCGGAAGAGTCTGGGGGTCCCCCGGCGTTAATTCTTTTGGACAGTCAGAAGGGCCGGTGGGATTTCCCGGAATTGAAGGAGCAGGCGTTAGAGCAATATCATTACTGGGACCCCGACACCGTCATCATTGAGGCTAAGGCGTCAGGGACCCCCTTGACTCACGAACTACGGAACATGGGCATACCCGTTGTTAACTTTACGCCGAGCAAGGGAAATGATAAGATAACGCGAGTTCATTCGGTATCGCCTCTTTTTGAGGCGGGTATGGTCTGGGCCCCCGACACCACTTTTGCTGATGAGCTTATTGAAGAGGTGGCTGCGTTTCCTAATGGGGAGTACGATGATTTGGTAGATAGTATGACACAGGCATTGATGAGGTATCGTCAGGGAAATTTTGTTCAGTTACCTTCTGATGATTGGGGCGAAGAAGACACCAACGTAAGAGTTAGGGCGTATTACTAATGGCAGACAGTGTAGTGGATCTTGGGGCGGGTTATGTTGACATGGGCGGCCTGTCTATGAATGATATGTTTGCGGTCCCGCTTCAACCCGGGGACCGTGATTATGTAGCGGAGTTTCCGGGCCGTGTGTATCAGGAGGGTCAGCAGACCACTGATCCGTATTATCTTGGCCCTGAGTATAATTTTGAGACAGAAGACCCGCGGCGCTTTGATCTTTTTGAAGACAGCGACCAGTTTGCACCGCCGCTCACGGATCAGGGCATTCAATCGTTTGACTTAGAGGGCAGAGCACGGCCCACGTACCCTAGTTTTCAAGAATACAGAGAGACGGATAAGTTTGGTAATCTAGGCATAATGGCTAACTTGGGTAAGGACAGGGACACAACGGGGCCCGACACAATGCAGCCTATTCCGCAATATCCGGGCATAGAGGGTTTTGACATATACAAGGATTTGGCTCCGGAGCAGTTCAAGATTCGTCCTATAGACAAGCAGAACTTTGAAAAGAAGCGTGGCTTTCAGTTCGGTCAGATGGTTAACCTAGAGGCTAGGGATAGCAAGTTAATGAAGATGGCCGGTTCTTCTCCACAAAATTTTGATCCGAAGGTGATGGATCAGATGTCACGGATCTTGGGGCGGGAAGTTGTCTGATAGAAAAACAGGATTGCCGGTAGACCCTACGTCTCCCCTTATATCTCAAATAATTTCACCTCTTGTGCCTATGTCGTATCAAGTGGATCAGCCCTATTCTGTGAACACGCAAGATGTAGATGGCGGCGTAATTTATTCAGAGACTCCGATGAAAGTCTCTGACCCGCAGTTCGCGGTCCCTCCGATTATTACCGGCGGCATTGATTTTTTTAAACAGTTTATGGCTGACCCGGCAGAGACGGCGGGTGGTATTGCTTCTGCTGTCGGTACAGAATTAAAGGAATATCCGGCCCGTCAGCTTCGCACCGCACTAGCTGGTGGCGAGACATTTAACCCTGAAACAGGAGAGATTGAACGGTTTGATCCTTTTGGCGTACCGGCCACAGTGGCGGCGGGCACCGCGGTTAGTATAGCACGGACCGCGGACAAGTTTGGAGGCGGACCCGTTTTAGCTATTATGGGAGGCCGTAATTCGGCCTCCGGAGCTTCGCGGGAAAACATGGCTAAAGAGCTTCGCAAGATGGGGAAGTCGGAGGATGAAGTATTTCGGGCGACACAGGTATATTTTGATAGCGATTTTTTAGGTAGGGATAGTTCTGCTTTTCGGCATGAGATACCTAACACTGAGAAATCTACGTTAAAAACAGGTGATACAAGCTCTCCGACAAGCAAATACACAGGCGATTTCTTATACTCTAAAGACGAAAATTCGTTTGGTTTTAAACCGGACGTTCAAAGATATGAGTATGATCCGGACGCAGAAGATCTATTTATAAACGACATGCCGGAAGCTGCAAGGTTTGCAGATGGGAAAAAAGATTATGGTCGTGCGCCCTTGCTGTCAGAGATGTTTGATTTTCCAGAGTTGTTTAAGGAATACCCCCAGCTTAGAGATGTTTACGTAGTAGGTGTGGAAACTCCTGATATAGAGGTGGGCGGAAAAACTAAGCAGCTTGGCGGTTTTTACTTGCATAATGGGATTCGTGGGCAGCCGACCATAGCTATGGCGCAAGCTACAAGTGCGCGTGATTTTCAATCTTCTTTATTGCATGAGATACAACATGCTGTTCAAGCGATTGAGCACACCCCCGGTGGAGGCGAGTTTCGGAGTATTTATGACGAGGTAAAAGACCGTCTGGGAGTAGAGGGTGATAGCGACTACGTGATGGCAAGATCCATAGATGCCTATGAGGCGCTATACGGGGAGGTAGAAGCACGGATTGTTCAACAAAGATTTTTAAACCCGGAGTTAAAAAAAGAAACACCCCTTGCCACTCGTAAAAGAGAGGCCGCCGATACTGACATGACCGAAAACGAAAGGGACGCTGTGGACGTTTTAGAAGACGCCATTAGAGAAGAGCTTGAGTATGGCGATGTTGGTTATGAGGAGGTTTACCCAGAACAGTTTGGATCAGGTCCAAAATTACAAGCGTCTTTGACTGACGCCCCTAAATCAACCGGGCTGTTAGGCGGCGACAAACCGCAACGCTTTTATCACGGTACAGGTACAGCGTATAAAGAGTTTGACCCGGATGCCCCGTATACTTTTGTAGCAGACAGTCCTGCTACGTCAGATTTCTATTCCATAGCCTCGGACGGAGACAGTCCCAATACGCGACCGGTATATCTTAAAGACGTAAATTTTTTTGACGTAGATAACCCAAATCACTTAAAACAACTTAGGGAAAGCGATTTCTATAAAGGCAATAAAGTTGAGTTAGATGACTTTGCCTCAAGAGAACAACGTGATTTTGTTGGGGCGATTGAGGCTGGTAACTATGAAACCATAGAGGATTCGGGAGTAGTAGACTGGGTCAGATCGCAAGGTTTTGACGGTTTTACCACATATGAAATGGCTGGTAAGAACTATGCCGTGTTTGACGTAGAGAACATCGTCCCCGGTGTAGCTAAAAAAGCAGAAGGCGGCGTAATAACCTTGGCCGACGTAGCGCGTAACATGAACCGCGGCCCACGGGGCGTGGCGTCGCTTGCACCAATAGCTAGGAATATGAACCGGTCTATGATAAGTTAGGCTTAGAGGAGATAACGAATGGCACGTAAACCAATTGGCGGTTTAATGGACAACAATGTTCCGTCGCAGCTTGATATGGAAGACTTAGCTGCTGAAGTAGAGCTTGAGGTTCCGGGCAGCATGGACGACAACGTCGTTGCTTTTGAGGGTATGGCCGAGGGCATGGACATTGAGATGATCCCGGACGAGGACGGTGGTGTAACCATTGATTTTGATCCGCAGGACCAGCGCGGGGAGAGCGGTGATTTCTACATGAACTTGGCCGAAGAGATGCCGGACCGTGAGCTTGGTCGCATTGCCGGTGAGTTATTGGGAGAGTACGACGCTAACAAAGCAGGAAGGCAGGATTGGGAAGATGCTTATGCAAACGGTCTTGAACTGCTTGGGTTCAACTACGAGGAGAGGACCCAGCCTTTTAGAGGGGCTTCTGGGGTTACGCACCCGTTGTTGGCCGAGGCGGCTACGCAGTTTCAGGCGCAGGCGTTCAATGAGTTGTTGCCTGCCAGCGGCCCCGTGCGAACTACTATTATGGGAAGCGAAACAAGAGAAAAGCAGGCCCAGTCGCAGCGCGTAAGGCAGTTCATGAATTACTATGTTACGAGTGTAATGGAAGATTACACGCCTGACATGGATCAGATGCTGTTTTATTTACCGTTAGCGGGCAGTACATTTAAGAAAGTTTACTATGATGAGACGTTAGGACGTGCTGTAAGCAAGTTTATTCCTGCCGAGCACCTTGTTGTTCCTTATGAGACGTCTGATTTAGACACTTGTCCCAACATTACGCAGTCTATTCGCATGTCTTTGAACGATTTGCGGAAAAAACAGGTGTCTGGCTTCTATTTGGACGTGCCGGTCATCCCGGCGCAGGGTGAAGATGACTCTGTTGGCGATGAAATAGACCGTATTGACGGTACTAGAGCCACGCAAATTGATTATGACTGCACTATTTTGGAGTGTCACGTTGATTTAGACCTTGAGGGTTATGAAGAGACGGACGAAGAGGGTGAACCGACCGGTATTAAGATACCATATGTTGTGACAATTAGTCAGGACAACGGGCAGATATTGTCAATTCGCCGTAATTACCGTGAAGAAGACGAATTAAAGCGCAAAATCCAGTATTTTGTGCATTTCAAGTTCCTTCCGGGCTTTGGTTTCTATGGTTTAGGTCTTATTCACACCATTGGCGGCTTGTCACGCACCGCCACGGCGGCACTGAGGCAGTTAATCGACGCTGGTACGTTGTCTAATCTCCCAGCGGGTTTCAAGGCCCGCGGACTACGGATCAGGGACGATGATGACCCGCTTCAGCCCGGAGAGTTCAGAGATGTGGACGCTCCCGGAGGGGCTATTCGTGACAGCCTGATGCCGTTGCCGTTCAAGGGTCCTGACCAGACGTTATTTGCGTTATTGGGCTTTGTTGTTGATGCCGGTCAGCGGTTCGCGACCATTACTGATATGAAGGTTGGTGATGGGAACCAGAATGCGGCGGTAGGGACGACCATTGCGATGTTGGAGCAAGGCTCTCGTGTGATGAGTGCGGTTCATAAGCGGCTTCATTACGGCATGAAGCAGGAATTTAAGATTTTATCTCGTGTGATGAGTGAGAGTTTACCGCAGGAGTATCCGTATTCTGTAGAGGGTTCGGACGCTACTGTGATGCGGTCAGACTTTGACGACCGTGTAGATGTGATGCCTGTTTCTGACCCGAACGTGTTTAGTCAGGCGCAGCGTATTGCACTAGCCCAGACGAAGTTGCAGTTAGCTGGTGCGGCACCTGAGTTACACAACATGTATGAGGTGTATCGGGACATGTACGACGCGCTTGGTGTACGGGACGTGGACCGGATTATGAAGCGTATTCCGGACGAAGAGCCGGAGCCAAAGGATCCCGCACAGGAAAACATAGACGTTATGGACATGGTGCCTCTTAAAGCTTTTGAAGGGCAGGAGCATGAGTCGCACATCATGGCGCACCTTGTTTTTGGTTCTACGCCTCTTGTAGGTTCAATGCCTGCGTTGGCAATGGAGTTACAGAAGCATATTATGGAGCATGTAAAGATTGCCGCTAGAGAGCAAGCCGCTATTCAGTTTATTCAGCAGCGCCAAGCGGCTGGGGGTGAGGCGGCTAACGAGGAGGAGATGCTGGCTGTTGAGGGTCTTACCGCGCAGTTTGTAGCGCAAGGTATGCAGATGGTTAAGCAGATGTCTCAGCAGGTATCGGGCCAAGGCCCTGATCCTTTGGTACAGCTTAAAGAGCAGGAGCTACAGATTAAGGCACAGGCCGAGCAGGCCGACGCTCAGGTAGATCAGGCGAAGCTTAACTTGGATGCACAGAACCAACGGTTGCGGGCGGATCAGTTCCAGCAGCGGCTTGCGGCACAAGAGCGGCAGACGGACAAGCGTATTCAGTCTGCTATGGAACGTGAAATGCTTAAGCAGAGAGGGCAATAAAATGAAAAGCGCAGTAAAGATTGTAACAAATAAGCCGGGGGCGGCGCAGAAAGCGGACACTTTTGCTGACATCAAGGGTCAGGGCCGTATTCCTTATGGTAAGACCGCGGACGTAAAGGTTCCGACTAGCATGAGCCGGATGACGGCTCGTGGTATGGGTGCTGCTGTAAAAGGTGGGGGCTATAACGGCTGTAGTTAAAGGTACTACTCGGGGGCTTAATAACATAGATAAATACGGGAATTATTTATGGAACCATTATCTGCATTAGCGGCAGCTTCTGCCGCTTTTGGCGCACTTAAAAAAGGTTTTGCTATTGGTCGGGACCTTGAGTCAATGGCGGGTGACCTATCCAGATGGATGGGCGCTCTTTCTGACATTGAGCAGGCCAACAAAGAAGCAAAAAACCCTCCTATATTTAAGAAACTTCTTAGCAGCAAAAGCGTTGAGCAGGAAGCTATTGAGGCTTTTGCGGCTAAACAGAAAGCTGAAACTCAGAGAAAAGAGCTTCAGCAATGGATTAGTCTGACTCTGGGTGCGGCTAAGTGGGATGAGTTAATACGTATGGAAGGTCAAATCCGTAAAAAACGTCAGGAGACTTTGTATCGTCAGCGGGAGCGTCGCCAGAAATTTGTTGAGGCGGTTGCTTGGATTGTAATGTTAAGCGTAGGTATAGGAGCCTTAGTTTTATTTGTCGTCCTTTTAAAGGAGTCTCAAAAATGAGTAAAAAGTTTCAAGCTAATACGGAGTACGCTAAATATGATTTAGACGGCGATGGGGAGATAACCGACGAAGAGTTAGAACATGCCAAGGAGATCAGGGAAACTGAGCGTGATTTGCGTAAGCATCTGGCTCAGTTGCGTATGGCGCGGGTTACCTTAATTGCTATGGGTGCTTTTACATTAGCGATGTTTTTCATCCCACTTGATCGGTTAGCGGCTCTTAGTGACATAAGTAATTTATTTTACATTTCTGGAGCGGGCATTGTTGGGGCGTATATGGGCACCACCGCTTGGATGAATCGAAAGTGACACACGCTTTTTTGCTTGTTTTGGTGCTAGGCGGAGAGGTACAGAGCCAAGACATGTACTTCAGATCAGTAACGGATTGCAATTTTTTTGCTTCTCAGGTAACAAAAAGGTATGGGAATTACCAACATTATAGCGGAGTTCCCTCAGAACATAAGGCTACGGCATACTGTAAACCGGTAAAAGTAAGTGAAAATCAGGAGTTGTACTAAGGATGGAAAAGGGGTTCCTACTGGTAATAAGTATGTGGGGCCACACGGGCGCAGAATGGGATTATATTGGAAACCAGATAGTATTGCAGCAAGTAATGACAGAGGAGCAATGCGTTTATCTTATTGACGAAGATATGTGGAAAGCGTCCTACAAGAACAAGTACTATCAGATGATGGCGCATTGCTTCCCGGAAGATTGTGCTGGAGAGAAAGATTGTGAGTGAAGAAAAGAAAAAACCTGTTGAAGTA
>Ga0209535_1001777_pt1 | contig 14322 bp, 17 predicted proteins | sample LinPmetageLP28_FD_184041 | JGI IMG/M metagenome (GOLD analysis project Ga0209535, IMG submission 184041) | Marine viral communities from the Pacific Ocean - LP-28 (SPAdes) (version 2) | ecosystem: Environmental > Aquatic > Marine > Oceanic | place: Pacific Ocean | collected 2009-08-22 | reverse complement strand
AGTTTGTCCTGTAGACTGTTTTTACGAAGGTGAAAACATGCTAGTAATCAATCCAGATGAATGCATTGACTGTGGTGTATGTGAACCAGAATGTCCTGTTGATGCAATCGAACCAATGGACAGCGGAGAACTTGTAGACTTCAATAGAAAATACGCAGAGCAATGGCCTCAAATTACAAAGACGAAAGATCCATTACCTGAACATGAAAAGTACAAAGATGAAGACGATAAAATTACCAAGTATTTTAAAGGGAAATAAATTTATTTTTTTTAATGTAAAAAACTAGGATTAATCGTCTGCGTATGTGATACCAGATCCTGATGTTGTGAATTCTGTTGAGTGATCACCCGATGACCTGTACGTGGTTTTCCAAGCCGCAACCCATATAGCCCATTTTGCCTTTGTAGTGGCTCTGTCTGCTTTTGTGGCTGTGGCATCTCCTGTGTTGGTTGCATGAGCAATACCGTTGGGTTGGAAGGGCCTTGTGGGCCTGTTTAGGTCTGCTTGATATCCTGCTAATAGAGTAAGTGCCATGTCCATATTTACCAAAAAATTACCAAGTATTTTAAAGGGAAATAATAGAGCGAAGCGAAGCGTAAATTCTACAAAAAGCGTAAGCGTAAATTTGCGTAAGAAGGATCTTTGAAATTAAATATTGGTATGAACATAAAATACCATCTCAGCAACGGTTGTAGTTTCAGCACAAAGAAGCGATATCTCAGTTGTCACCAAAAATTGGGAGAACTGTTGAAATTGCAACCCACTATGAATCTTGCCAAAGGCGGTAGAGGCAATGACAGATGTGTGCAGACCACTATACATTGGTTCTTAAAAAATCCCGAACGCATGAAGGATACCTTTGTCAGCATAGGTTGGAGCAGTGGTCACAGGTGGGACTATGTACACAAATTGAAAACACAAGAATTGCTTGACAGAGGCATAAAAGGTTACAAGCATGAAGTGGCCAAATTTGATAGACAATGGGCTAGTTGGCGTACCTGGGAACAGGATTGGATTGCACGTGACAAAGACTGTGACATAGATGCCAGCAGTGCAGTAAGACTGTACACCAACATTATTACGCTACAGAACTTTTTCAAACTGCACAACATACCCTATGTGATGTACTGGGCATTGACCAATGACCTGCCTCAAGAAGGAGACTTTGATGTGTTGTATAAGGCCGTTGATCAAACGCATTTCATGAACTTCCAAGCCAGCGAACATGCACAGGAGAATATAGGGATCTACAACAAGATGAAGAACATGTTGAAGGTGCAGGTGCCAAACAAGGACTATGTGCAGAGCCACTTTGAGTTCTGTGCCAAGAAGGGTTGGACCAAGAGTCGCAACGATGGGCATCCAGACAAGCGTGGACATCATGGATGGGCTCAACTGTTGTGTGATTTTATACAGCAAAACCAACTGTTGCCTCATGATTGATTCACGACTGTTTAATTGGTACAAGATCAATACCAATAAAGATCTTGGCATCGCGGCTCACTGTCCCAAACCTTTTGACACTGTGTTGATTGACAGTCAGGGCAGTTGTTACATCTGTGAATGCACAGCATGGTTGCCTCAGAGTGTGGGCAATCTACACCGTGACAGTCTTGAAACAATATTTAAAAGTGCCCAAGCAGAACATCTCAGAGACAGTATTCGTGACGGCACCTACAGATACTGCAACGCTGGCCAATGCACTTGGATCATTAAAGACGATGTGAGGAATCATGTGGGTCCGGCTGGTATTAGAACCATAAGACTTGCAATTGACGACAGTTGCAATCTCAGTTGTCCTAGTTGTAGAAAGAGTGTGATATTTCACAAAAAAGGCAAGATGTTGCAGATGAGAATGCACTTGGCCGACAGAATCAACTCGTACCTTGCGTCACACAGCAACATCACTGTACACATAGGCAGTGACGGTGATCCTTTTGCCAGTTTGGTATACAGATATTTTATGAGAACAGTGCCACGTGACAGCACATTAAAATTTAATCTGCAAACAAATGGTCTGTTGATGAAAAACATGTTACAAAGACAGACACACATCATAAACAGAATTAATACAATTAACATCAGCATAGATGGAGCAAGTAAAAAAACATATGAAAAATTGAGACGAGGAGGCAAATGGGAGAAACTGTTAGAAAATTTAAAGTATATAAGCCAATACCACAAACAGTTTGATATACAATTTCATATGGTGGTGCAGAACAGTAACTGGCATGAAATGGATTTGATGTTAAAATTAGCAGACACCTACAATGCTCACAGAGTAATTTTTAATAAAATTACAGATTGGAACACGTATGGAAACTTTCAGCAACACAAAGTTCCAACACACAACAAACAGTTTGGTTTGTTGTTTGATAAAATAAAACAACACCCAAAAAGCACTACCTGGCAACTAATTTAAATTGTAGACTTTAAGTATTTTTTGTAAATTTTCCGGATGCTTACTTTTAGGAGCACACGTGCCACATGTACAGATTTCTTGTTTGCATAATAACATAGGCATTGAATTAGAATTTATTTTTTGACTTATGGACTCGATATATTCTGGCATTGTATCAATTGTGCTTATCGGACCACGGGTGCCGTCCAATTTCATCCTACAATCTTTGTTAGTATAGTATAATCCATTTACACAGTCACCGTGTAAGAAAAATTGGTGTGCTGAACAATGCCATCCTTCAAAACCTTGTTTTCTTGGCACAGTGCCTTTTGCATCTTTAAGATTTCCGTTAGTACATAAAGGTCTTCCACCGCAACATCCTCTGGTCTGTTTGTCTATACGCACTTTGTTACTGACTGTTTTAAATGCAGGATCGTTTGGAATATATTTTTGTAATTCATCTAAATGTTTTTGTTCATATAACCAACCACCATCTAAAAGTTTAGGCCTAACATTTAAATTGTTACTTTGACAATATTTCAAAAAATTTATACAATCTTGCCAGTGATCATCATGAGGATACATCATAATGACAATGTCATGAGGCTTGCCAATTTTTAAAACATGTTCAATATTTTTTTTAAACAATGGTTTGTGCTTTGGCGGACTTTCAGCGTGATATGAAAACGTAAAACCTTCTATGTGTTCGCAAATGGCCTTCCATTTGTGTTGCAGGGCACTAGCATTAGTTGTTAATCTTCTTTGCAGTCTCCAGCGATTTTGATAAGGTCTAAACTCCTCTGTGCTTCTAATTAAGATTTCAGTTATGTTTGGATGATATATTGCTTCACCGCCATAGACATTAAGTATTGCGTCTTTAAATTGTGTTTTCTTCAATTGCATCATAATGTCTGTGTATTCATACATCTGTTTTAGCATTGTAATACATTTTTCTGTACTTGGGTGTGGACGGCTATTGTCGTGTCCTTTAGGACTAATATCACAATAAGTGCAATCGTAGTTACATTTCAAAGTCAAAAGCCAATCGATTAAAAACCCAAGTTTATGTTTTGGATGGTACGCTGGTTCTACTGTGTGTATCTCGTTCATTTTAGAAATATTTAAGGAAATATATATAGTGCGTAAATATTTAATTATGAAGATTGCCATTACAGGACACACTGCCGGAATAGGAAAATCATTTGCTAAACAACTAAAAAGCAAAGGTCATGAAATTATCGGAATCAGTAGGCGAGACGACGAAAATATTAGAAGAATTCCACATACTGCTTCATTGATAGAACCTTGTGATTTTTTTATTAATAATGCACAGAGTCAATATGCACAAACAGAATTATTGTATGAAATATGGCAAAGATGGCAAGGTATGAAAAAGTATATTTGGAATATATCAACCATGATGACAGAACTTCCTGTAAACAATGTTCCGGATGGGCAAGATGATATTAAGATGAGTCAATACAGAAATCAAAAAATAGCATTAGAAGAAGCATCAAGACAACTAAAGCACAAAAACAATTGGCCTCAAATATCTATAATTCGACCCGGAGGAGTTGCAACCCAGCAACATTTTGATAATAAAAACAAAGCCAATACCGACGAATGGGTTAGATCAGTTATTGAAATATTTTCGCATGATAAAACAGTAATATCAGAAGTTTCTGTTGGTTATACAAACAACTCAATAAGTTTATAATGGATCCAAAAAAAATACTGACCAATAAAAGTTTTTGCCCATTGCCGTGGTCTGGTTTTGAATTAGAACCAAATGGCACAATTAAAAACTGTATTATTTCAAAAGAAAAATTAGGAAATATAAATCAAAATAACATAAGTTCAATTTTAAAAGGCGATAAGAATTTACTTTTGAAAAAAGACATGCTGGCTGATAATAAGCCAAAAAACTGTTCAGGTTGTCATTTACAAGAGCAGGGTAGAAAAAATTTATCAAGCATTAGTAGCAGACTGTATTATATAAAAGAACTTGGCGTAACAATTGATCCAAAATTATATGATGAAGAAAAAGATTTTTCATTACATCATGTAGACCTTAGATGGACTAATCACTGTAATCAGGCTTGTGTATATTGTGGGCCTTTATACAGTAGCAAATGGGCACAGGAACTTAAAAAAAAAGTTAGATCCAACGACCAGTCTAGACAAGAAGTAAAAAATTATGTTTTTCAAAATATAAAGCAATTAAAGAACGTTTATCTAGCAGGTGGAGAGCCTTTATTAATGAACGAAAATAAAGAATTTTTAGAAAGATTATTAAAGGAAAATCCAAATGTAAATTTAAGAATCAATACAAATTTAAGTACCACGGCCACAGGAGTATTTGAACTTTGTTGCAAATTTAAAAATGTTCATTGGACTGTTAGTTTTGAATCTATTGAACAAGAATACGAATACATTAGATACGGCGGTAAATGGAATAATTTTTTAAAAAATTTATCAACTATAAAAAAATTAAATCATAAAATATCTTTTAATATGTTGTATTTTATATTGAATCACGAAAGTTTATTCGACACAGTTAGACATCTTAAAGGTTTGGGTTTTCATGAAAACAGTTTTATAATAGGACCTTTGTATACACCTGAATGGTTGAACGTTTTGTGTTTGCCAAAACATAAATTGTCTATCATAAAAACAAAATTGCAGGATCAAATAACAAAAACAAATTGGTATTTAAAAAACAGTTATGAAAATATTCTCAACTATATTACGAATACCACATGGAATCAAGGCATGGAAATTTTTTATTCTAATATTGAAGAATTAGATCAAAGAAGAAATACAAATTGGAAAAACACATTTAAAAATATTGCCGATGTCTAGACTTATTAAAAAACATTTTAAGAAACTTTTTACGTCGGACAGCGAAGTTTTACGCACTGTCAATGGAGATCATATATTAACAATTTTCAAAAATGGTAGATCGAGTTGTTGCGAATATGCACAAGCAAACGGGTTAAACCTTATAACAATGCAACATAGTAATAACACAAAAACAATAAGTTTAATAAACATTTTTTTACGAGATCCTGTCCAACGTTTTGTTTCAGGTGTGCATACTTATAGTGTCTTTAATGAGATTAAAATAGATAAACAATTCTTACACTCCGTAGAAAGTTTTAAAATAGTGGATAAACATTTTGCTCCTCAAATATTTTATCTAATACATCTATTTAAATTTTATAAAGGTAAAGTTGCTATACACCCATTGTCAGATTTAAAAATTTTTATCTCAAATCACAAAAAGCCACACCCGTATAAAAAAATAACACAAGACCAAAAAAATTTAATCTGTTCTATAAACTTTGAAAAATATATCGAAGACGATCAAAAATTAATAAAAAATTACATAGGTAAAACTATTGACTTGGAAAAAATTGTAAAGGAGTTTAAGCATGTTCTGTCCGCGTCTTAAACATTTTATTAGATTGCAACCCTCGGGTAAAATAGGAAAGTGTGGCCATATGGTCAACGGAAAAGAGTTTACTACCTTACAAGAATTAGAATCTAGCAATTGGTTAAAAAATTTAACTGACAAAATGTCAAAAGGTAGTTGGCCAGACGAATGTAAAAGATGTAGTCAAACTGAAGACATCATGCAGGACAGCATTAGAATAAAAAGCATAAAAAGACACAAGATGCTGTTTCCTAAACATAAAGAGTATCTTGTTGTTGGTGGTGTTTTAGATAATGTTTGTAATAGTGCTTGTCAAACCTGTAATTCAAGTTTAAGCACTAAGATAGGTAGCCTTGAAAATAAAAAATATCTAAGAGTAAACAACATTAACAATTTTTGGAAACTGCCTCATGACAGGATTCTTGAAGTAGATATCAACGGCGGCGAACCAACTGCCAGCAAAAATTATAAAGAAATGTTAGATAGTTTAAGACACACTGTGCGAATAGTTAGAATTAACACAAACGGTTCTCGGGTAATACCTGAAATAGAACACCTTTTAAAACAACGAACTATGGTAATAGTAACCATGAGTTTTGACGGTTTAGACAATGTGCATGACTATGTGAGATGGCCAATAAAATTTACAAACTATAAAAAAACACTAGAACATTACAAACAACTGAAAAAACAATATAAACTGTTCAAATTAAATTTTTGGACTACTGTCAATAGTTTAAACATTTGTGATTTTGATAATATTAAAAAGTTTGCTAATGAAAATAAAATTGATCATGCCTGGGCACTATTAGACACGCCACATGCTTTAAATGTAAAATACAAAAATAAGTTTACTCAAAAAGCAAAAAAAATTCTAAAAGACAAAGAGATAATAAAGAAAGTTGCAGTAGGTAAAGATAATCAAGACATTTTAGACATGTTCATAATGAAACAAGATTATCTAAGAAAAATACACATTGAAAATTATTTTAGTTCAGATTTAAATCGATCATAAAACAATTTAGCAAAAACTTCATGATGTTCAACTCCATAATGTATTCCATCTTTGGCTAGACTAGGTTCAGTGGTAAGGATTCTATTATCATGATCTGTTTTTAAAGTGGACCATTTAGGCCAACATGACCTGATACTGTTATTGGATAAAACATTAACATTTGATATGTCGTAAGCATCTTGGGCGAAACAGTGAAATACACCAGCTCCTGTTTTTTCAGCAAACTTTTCAACTAAGAAAACATTTTTTAAAAAATTGTTTTTGTCTGTTTGTTCATTTTCAGTTTTTAAAAATTGATCACTACCCGTTATGTTTTTTGCATAGTTTTCTAATCGTTCTCTTCTGCTCCAAGCAGGCCAACACACAATAATGTGTTTTGCAAATAAAATTTTTTCGGTGCCGTATAATATTCTTACAACCCTGTCTGCACTTGCTCCGGGTTGACCCAAATTCCAAAATCTTAGTCTTTTTTGATCAACCTTTTCATAAAGTTTATCAACCCAAACTTCTCCATCTTCTAGACCTTCACCAAATGTATGTGAACAACCAAGTACTATAACATTTTTTTTACCAACAGGCAAAGGGTTCCATTCTGGACATCTATATCCATACCTATTGACATTATATTTTGAAGCATCTACAACACTTTCTGGTAGTTCATTGTCTGCGTAAAATCCAAATTTCATAGTAGTATTTAAAAATTATTAATTGACGGTCTGGTATTTTGGTTATAAAATAGTACAAATGGAAAGTTTTTATTTGGATCTAATTGTAGCAATTGCAGGTATCACCACAGGTTTTATAGCAGGACTTATTCCGGGAGTAGGACTAGTGATACTATTGCTAATGAGTTATCCGTTCATACTAGAACTATCTCTATTTCAATTACTGCTGTATTACTTGTCTGCTTGTAGTGCCAGTCAATTCAGCGGTAGCATAATAGCTACCACTATGGGAATACCTGGCGACAGTTCGAGTTTGCCTGCTGTAAAAGAAGGTAATGCAATGTTCAATGACCAGCGAGGACATTTTGCGATTTCAAATGCGGCAATGGGCAGTGTGGTTGGATCACTCTTTGCAGTTGGTTCCGTAATACTAATACTACCGTTTGCAGTAAAATTAATTAGTGGTTTTTACAATAACAACATCCAGTTGACAATTTTAACTTTGGCTTCAACTATAATAATTTTTATGTATGGCACAAGCATTTGGAGAAACATATCTCTTTATCTATTTGGAATGTTTTTAGCAAGTATCGGAGTCAATTCAGTACCGCACGTGGTCACATGGGAAAGTGTTATTCCTTACAAAGAATTTCCTAGACTCTACGAAGGACTTCCTTTCTTTCCAGTAGTGGTTGCACTTTTTGTAATTCCTGTACTATGGCGTAGTTGGAATGTGGGCAAAAACATTAAGACGTCAAGAATGTACGCCGACATCGCTACCTTGGGACAACACGTGAAAATGTTTTTGACCAATATGGGATCTGTAATCAGAGGATCATTAATTGGAACTGTTGCAGGATTGATTCCACATCTAACAACATCCTTAGCCAGTAATGTCAGTTACCTTGTAGAAAAAAGAAGACAGGAAAAAAAGAAACAGTACAACAAAAGAGGTGATATAAAATGTTTAACCGCGGCTGAGACTGCAAACAATGGAGCGGCCTTTATCCAACTGATGCCATTGATACTATTGGGTATACCTATTACAAGCAGTGAAGCAATACTTTTGTCTATAATCGAAAGAACTTCGTATGGCATTGACTATCTTGTGACAATTGAAACTGGATTATTTGCAAACCTTGTTTATTATTTTGTTTTTGTGAATATTGTTTGTTTTATCTTTAGTTGGCCAATAATAAATTATGTTAACCATATACAGAAAGTTTCTTTGAAAAAAGTATTTGTTGCAAGTATGTTAATTTTAATACTGTTGATATGGTACATTGGAAGCAGGAATCATGACAGTTTCTTTTATTTGTTGACATTCTTTGCTCTCGCTCCTGTGGGTTGGCTACTACGTAAAGAAGAAACTATAATACTTTTAGTTGGATTTATATTGCAGGACAAGTTGACTAATGCCATAGACATATTCTATAGGATATATCTAACTTAACCAAAATTTACCAAGTCACTTTTTCCAAATATTAAATAAGTTTGTTGTAACGCCACTTCAAGTGACGTCGGCAAATACACCGACCTTCAAGTACCAAAAGGAAACAATGTGGGCCGGGCCGTACGCAGATACTTGCTAACATCAAATTAGATATTGTAGCCATCTTTGAGTTGACTGAAAACTCTGGTTGTGCTATACTATTTGCAAATCAATTGATAACAAGGAAAATAAAACATGAAACAAATAACAAAAATATTAGTTGCATTTTTAGTAGCATTTAGTTTTTCTGGAGTTGGTGCATCAGCGAATGACAAAGGTTCGTTAAAGGTTGCTATCTATTCTAAAGAAGGCGGCAATGCATGGATGCAGGGTCAAATGTTACATGAGAGTATGCTAGAAGCAGGCTACAAGTCTGAAGTTTTAGCAACAGGTAGCTGTTTGAATCTTGCAAAACATCTAGGAAATGCAGATGAAAAAACTCCTACTATTTTTTTACACAGTGAACTATCTATGGGATCCAAAATTGCAAAAGGATGTAGAATAGTACCTGAAGAAGAAAATTTTGTGGCAGTTGCATTCAAAAGAGTACTTGCTATGTGTGCGCCAGCGGGTGCAGATGTAAATGCAATCTTAAGCAAAGATGAAATTACAGTGGCAGTTACAAACTCTTTTCCAGACACGATATTCACAGAGATGTCAAAGGCTTCTGGAAAAAATATTAAAAGAGTAACTTACAAAAGTTCAGGCTCAGCATTCAAAGGATTGGTTGCAGGAGACACTGACTTATTGTACACAGGATTAACAAAACGTGAAGCAACAAGTAAAGTTGTGTCTTGTTTTGCTACAACAAACGATAAACCGTTTGGTGGCATGAAAACAATGAAGGATGTTTTTCCAAAGTACAAATTGGCACAGTTACATAACTTATGGTACATTTATGGTCACAACATGACTGCTGAACAAAGAGAACAGATGAAAACTGATCTATTCCATTTGATCGCAAACAACAAAGGTTGGCAGGCATTTATAGTGCCGTCTAAAATGGTACCAGGATATGAACTAGGTCCTATCACAGTTTCAGACTTGATTGAAAACGGTAAACCTTGGGGTTACGACATCAAGTAAATGAAACAATGTTTGGACAACACTATTCAGTTAACGGAGAAAAATACACAAATTATTTTTCAGCCCTAAGGCGTTCCCAAGAGTTGAATAGTTTTGCCGAACTAATATTTCCAAAGTGGCACATTGACAAACTACAATCAGTTGATGTGCCACTTGCTTTATCAAAAAGCACCTCTCATTGGATAGATAAAAAATTAAACTACATTACACAAAATTACAAAAAATTAAGACTTTCTTACAGCGGCGGCACAGATTGCCACACAATATTGATCCACGGATGGGACAAAAAAATTTACTTTGACAAAGTATTCATGTTTATGGCAGGTAGTATCTATGATGAATCAAACAAAGATCACTTGCCGGCTATAAATTTTTTAGATCAAAATAAAGATAAATTTGGAGACTTTGAATTGTTTTGTGCCAGCGCCAAAGACTTTGAGTGTTGGTTTGACAAAGATATCTGCTTCAAAACTCCTGCCTTTGAATTTATGTTTCGTCCTCACTGGCGTAGTGTAAGTCTAAACAAATATTTTAGTGAGACTGCTGTTGATTGTAATATTAGTGGCCACGATAAGCCACAATTATTTCGACAAGGAAAACATTACTATCTAGTTTTTAAATCGTCTTTGGATCAAAATTCTTATCTTCACAACGCAATAAACTTTTTTAATGACGGACGCATTCCGGAACTTGCAGTAAATCAAGCATACAAGGCTATGGAATTTTACAAAAAATACATGCCTGATGTGCATGGATATATTGATGAAAAACCTGTACCATCAGATTTAAAAAAATCTTGGAATCTTGCTTTAGGTAGGTCACCTGTAGTTGATGACATACTTTATGAAGGGACTACAATAGGAAAGGGTGTGACCCCGGTGAGTTGGAGACACAGAGAATCAATGAAATGGATAGCATCTTTGGGTAGAACCGATATAATTGAAGCATGGCACAATAGAAGGAAAGAACTTATAAATGAATTTGAAAATGTTAAATGGGGTATAGAAATTAAAACAATAGAAGATCCTTTAGATGAAACTAAAAGAATAGATATACCTTTGCCAATAGATAGAGTGGGGTGTGTTTTCAGACTAGATGCAAAAAAAATGGTTAAGGTTCCTGTTGAAACATTAAATATGTAAAAATGTTAAAAAGAGACCAATATATCAAACTGTTACAAGAAAAGCCGTGGAGCAAACTAAAAGAAATTATACGCAGTGCGCCTAGACCCAACACAATAGAAAAACCTTTTCATTTAGACATAGACTTAGAAAAAGTTATCCAATACACAATAGACAATATAAAAGACGCACAGGAAATTACAATGCTTTCTAGACCAGTATGGAACAACACAGAAAACGACACTGAACACCTTAATATGTTATGCGGTAGACGAGAGTACAACATGGATTCTTTGAATTGGGGACTAAACGGTGAAAGTGATATCAATGGAAAAAAACTAATAGGCGAAGACAATATAAAAATACTTAATTTAAATCCAAACTATGTGTTGGCCAGATGGAAAGTTAAAATAGCAGGCCAAGGCACGTCATGGCATCAAGACTTCATGAATACATATCAAAGAAAATTTCCTGATCTAAAAATTAACTTGGCAACACAGTCTTGTCAATACGGTAAACTGATAAGATATTTTGTGCCATTAAATCCTTGGGAAGATGGTCATGCTATCCAGATTGGCAATGAAGTGATCACGAAATGGACTCCTGGTGATGTTTACATCATACCATGGGGAGTTTTTCATTGTGCTTACAACATGGGTTATGTTCCCAACTACACAGTAAATATCACTGGTGTACTAAATGGCTAGCTATGGATTATATATTTCCTTCAAAATTAAAAAAGTTTTTTTTAATAAACAGTAAAAAATTTAGTAACAATCTTACAAAATTAGATTATGATTCTACGCCATGGGTAGCATTAAACAAAAAACTTGACAACTGTGAACAATACATTGCCCTTGTAAAAACTTTAAGTAAAAGTTCTAGTTTAAGATATCTTCCTGAGGATATGTGTAGAGGCATAATTTGCCACACCTTGTACAGTTACACAGACAGAGATGCGTTTAAAAAGCACTGCGATGATACAAATGCTTTAGAAAAACTAGAATACAAAATTAATCCTGATTTTGCTAGTCAAGAAAAACTTATAAATCAACTCTTAAATTTTTTACCTTACAAAAAAGTTTATCTGATACACATCAACGAACTTTTACCCGGTGGTTATCTTTTACCTCACAGAGATAGAAACAACGGCTTATGGGGCAAAGGTTTAAATGAAAAAATAACTGTGCCTTTACATAGTCCTGTTGGAAATCATTTAAAACTATTTGGCGTTGGCAACGTGCCTTTTACACAAGGACAGCCTATAAGAATAAACACCTATGAATATTTTCATGCCGCTATCAATACCAGCAACGAGTCGAGATACCATCTACAAATAGTTGGTGATCCAAACACTGCTGAAATGAAAAAATTAACTGAACAAAGTTGGCGGTCCCTAGGGGAATCGAACCCCTCTTTCGAGGATGAAAACCACGTGTCCTAACCGATAGACGAAGGGACCTACTGTTGTATTACCAAAATCACCAAAATCACCAAAACTGCCAAGTTTTATGCATGTGCCGGCGATGCAGAATTTTAGATGGTGCTCCCACCAAGAATCGAACTTAGAACGCCTCCTTACCATGGAGATGTTATACCATTTAACTATGGGAGCATCATAGTGAAATTATACTATATAAACGCAGTGTAGTCTACCGTTTAAACGCACACAGAAGTCTTTACAACGGTGGTAAAATATAAACATATACACTTGATCCAGTTGACATTTACTAAATATTTGTTACACTAAAGAATACCATTCACATGGTTTAAAAGTGGCTGATCCACATCAGTTAAAAGTGGCCAACTAAAGTAAAAGGAGGCGACTTATGGACAACACAGATAGACACACACGTATGCTAAAGTCATACGCAAGTGAACAAGAAAAACAAAAAAAAATAAAAGTCCTACAAAGAAACAAGGACAGTGTTGAAGCATATGGTAACGGTACCACTGGCTACATGGTTAAAGAAGGACCAAATGCTGGTAAAGTATTAAACCATATAAAAGTAAACAAAAAAGAAATCTAAAACTGTATTAGGGTAGTATACCTATATTACCCTATGCAACCTACCCAATAAATATCTTCATGCACAACAGATTAGAAAAATACATTATAGTTTTGCTAGTGATCATTCTGATCAGTTTGGCCGCATGTGCAAAACCTCAAAAAGAATCCGATCCAGGACCGCTAGGTGTTGTGGTTGAACGATCACAAACCATAGGAAAACTGTTGGGGTGTATGGTTGCTCCTAAATTATGTCAAGAGACTCTCGAAGAAAAAGAATGGGAAAACGTTGACAAGGACCTAGATAAGTCTAAATAGTTTTAATGAACATTGAATATGTCAACGGCTACTGGGTGCCAGCAAACGATATCCATATGAAAAAATGGAAAACGGGCGAACCATTTACACAAAACAAAGGCCTGGTCAAATTTATTGAATACCTAGATAGAAAAAATTTAAAGTTCAACAGTGTGTTAGACATAGGTGCTTGGTGTGGAACATGGAGCAATGCTATCAGCAAATATGCAAATTTAGTTCATGCATTTGAGCCGGACCAGATACACTATGATTGTTTAATGAAAAATATCAATGACAATGTTGTCGCACACAATTGTGCTGTTGGGTCTACTAAAAGCAAAGTGTCTTTAAAGACAGAACAAGAAAACTTTACACAAGGAAAACGTGTTGTGCCAAACGGTGAAATATTAATGACCACTGTTGATAGTTTTGCAATTAAGGATATTGATCTAATAAAAATTGATGTTGAAGGCTATGAAATGGAAGTGCTTAAAGGAGCCAACACTGCACTAGATCAATGCACATATGTAATGATTGAGCTGAATAATAATTCAAAAAAATATGGTTCTGATAATAAACAAATAACCAAGTACTTGCTTGATAAAGGATTTAGTGTGTTAATAAAAACTTGGCCTGATGTTATATTCGTAAATAATTATTCAATATGAAAATTTTTATAACTGGAGTGGCTGGCTTTCTAGGGTCACATCTTGCTGACTTAATGTTAGCAGAAGGACACACAGTTGCTGGTAATGACAACATGATTGGCGGTTACTCAGACAATGTTCCACAAGGTGTAG
>Ga0209535_1001775_pt1 | contig 14335 bp, 6 predicted proteins | sample LinPmetageLP28_FD_184041 | JGI IMG/M metagenome (GOLD analysis project Ga0209535, IMG submission 184041) | Marine viral communities from the Pacific Ocean - LP-28 (SPAdes) (version 2) | ecosystem: Environmental > Aquatic > Marine > Oceanic | place: Pacific Ocean | collected 2009-08-22 | reverse complement strand
CGGATGGAGGCCAAGTGATTTAGCAGACTTGAAGTTCGCAAGAGCATCTACGGTTCCAGCACCACCGCAGTAGTCGCTGTTCTTTGCCCTCATAATGTTGAGTGTTTTCTTGCACGTCTCTTCGTGCAGTTTAAAAAGTGTTTCGGGTTTCATTATTTCACTGGGATTGAGTCTCCTCTGACTAGTAGGCCATCGCCATCAGCCGGAACCAAAACTCTGATACCTTTAGGAAGCGATTGCAAGTAGAATACTTCACGGGCCGTTGAAGGCTTCACGCGATACCAAAGACCATCAGCGGTATCGACGGGAAAACGGAAATCCACCCCCTCATCTATTCGGGTGATAAACTTAGGGCCTACTTCTGGTTCACGTTCTTGGAACATCGTTAACTAGATTTAACGATATATTAGGTGAAGGGAAGAAAAAAATTCAAGCTTCCTTAGGGACCACTTCAATATCTATAACATCGCTCTTCATCCTAGCCACCGCCCCTTTACCTTTGTCGGCAAGGCTGTTGTTTAAGACAGATACGTCGATAACGAGCTTACCTTGCCCTGAACCTCCTCCTTTGGCGTTTAAACCTAAGTTTCTCCGTATAAGCTGGTCTAGTTCGGAGAGTTCTCTTACGGTTCGGGGGGCCTTAAGGTTTTTTATTGAGTCCCTCAGGAGCTTAATACTAGCACTGGCAATATAGCTTTGATATTGATCGGCTGGAGTTACTTGGGCATCAGATATCTCCGCTAACTCCTCATCTTCTTTGGCAGAGGCAATTCTTCTGATCTCACTGGCCACATCATCATGATAGTCTTCTAAGATGTCGTCGGCATGTTCCCCCTCTTCGATTCGTTTTTCAACCGCCTCTACTGCCCTGTTATCCGCCTCGATAAGGGGGCGAAATACACGGGCGGGTAAACTAGCTTTCTTAAACCACTTCCTTACCGTTTCTCGGTGAACGTGCATCTGATTAGCTATCCCTTTATTAGAGAGCCCTTGTTGTAGTAGCTTATAAGCCTCCTTGAAACGGGGGTTCTTCGCCATTTGTTCATCAAAGAGTTTCTTGTCAGTTGGTTCTGAGTCCATTAAAGTGATGTCACTATGAGTAAGCGGGTCTCTAAAAGCAAGCAAGTTCTTGAGCCAAGGGTTAATCCTACGACTAAGAAGATGGACGTGGGGGGTTTGTCTATTAAGACGACTAGCCTTATTACGGCCTTATTATATGGGTTTGCCCATCACCCTAAGGTAGTCGCGAAAGAGTATTATTTCTGGAGAATATGCGACGAACTTTGGAACCGCGACGATTTGCCAGAGCCTATGATGGTCCGGCACCCTTGGGCGGAACAAATGATAAGGGCCGCACTAAAGGATAAATATCTTGCTATCGGCGGTTCTGCTTCGTCGGGTAAGTCGCATACGATGGCCGCGTGGGGGATCGTCCAATGGCTATGCCAGCCACGAGATACATTGGTTTTGATGACTTCTACCACATTGCGGGAGGCTCGTAAACGTGTCTGGGGTTCTGTAATGTCTTTATTGTCCGTGATTGAGGGAGCCCCGATCAAAATACGGGACTCAATCGGTAACGCCGCGTATGTAGACGAAAACGGGACCCTTATCGAACGGGCAGGCCTTTCACTTATTGCAGCGGAGCGAAGTAAAACAAGAGACGCGATTGGCAAAATAATCGGAATTAAACAAAAGAGGGTAATTATGATTGGTGATGAACTTTCAGAACTTTCTGAAAGTATCTTGCAGGCAGGACTTACCAACCTTTCTAAAAACCCGTTCTTTCAAATGATTGGAATGTCTAACCCAAACAGTCGTTTTGACGCATTCGGTGTTTGGTCTGAACCAAAAAAAGGTTGGGAATCTCTAGACACGCAGACCGCAGATGAGTGGAGGACAAAGTGGGGTGGTAGGTATATCCGTCTGGACGGGGAGCGAAGCCCTAATATTCTCTTAGGTGAAGTTAAATTCCCTTGGTTACCTACGGCGGAGAAGTTGGAGGAGGATAGGGTGCTGTTAGGAGCAGAGTCTAGAGGATATATGAGGATGGTTCGCGCTATCTTTTTCGATAGCGATGAGACAACTGGAATCTATTCGGAGGCTGAGATGGCTAAGAGCGGAGCATTAGGTGACGTAGATTGGGCGGACAAACCGACGATTATCGCCGGATGTGACCCTGCCTTCACTTCGGGAGGTGATCGTACGATCTTATTTACAGCAGAAGTAGGTTACGCCCGTAACGGTCAGTATGTCTGTAAATTAGGGGAGGCAATTCACCTCAATGATGACGCCACAAACAAGGCTATCCCACGAACTTATCAAATCGTTAGTCAAATTATTGATCACTGTAAACGGCGCGATATTTCAGCTAGTAACCTAGCGGTTGACTCCACCGGAGCGGGGGCGCCCTTCTGCGACGTATTGGCTGGTGAGTGGGAGAGTTCGTTCATGCGCGTTACTTTTGGTGGGAAAGCCTCAGATAAACGGGTCAGTATGAATAGCCAGCTTACGGGGGTTGAACTTTACACGAACCGTGTATCTGAGCTTTGGTTCGTTGGTAAGGAGCTAATGCGGACAAGACAGATCTACGGCGTTTCATCTGAATTGGCTAAAGAAATGTGTGCCCGAAACTATGAGATGGTAAAGACGGGCTCGCTTAAGGTTAAGATTGAATCGAAGATAGAGTTTAAATCACGTTTTGGGAGGTCGCCTGACTTAGCGGATGCCGCGTTCCTTGCTCTTGATTGCGCTCGACAGCGGCTAGGGCTCGTGGCTGTTGACCCCCCGAAAGACGAGGAGGGTAAAGGGTTCAGGAAACAGGTTACCATTAAGAGCCTGAGTGGGGCCTTAGATAACCCAAATACAACCCTATTGAGTTAGTCTTTGGTGCTGTAATTAGCCCTCTACATATATAAAAACTTTTCTTTAAACCCTTTGGTGCTGTAATTAGTAATAACAGCACCAAAGGCTATACGCGGACTTTTATTTACGGTTATAAGTAAATTCCACAGCGTTGACATTATATAATTAAAAAGGTATTGTCACCCGTCGTGGCAAACTCCCGCTTTAAACGTCTCCCCTCAGGTCGTATACAGTATCACGGCGAAACCTTCGCTGGTTTCAACAAGCCTAAGAGAGCGCCGAAAGGATCTAAAAAGAAGTTCGTCGTTTTAGGTAAAGAAGGAGACAAAATTAAAAAAGTTTCTTATGGCCACCGCGACTACAGTGATTTCACCAAACATAAGAACCCTAAGCGTCGTGCGAATTTCCGCGCTCGCCATAACTGCAAAACCGCAAAAGATAAAACCACCGCTCGCCACTGGGCTTGCAAACACCTTTGGTAACCATGGCTAGATATAGAGACGACGAAGAAGATTTAGACACCGCCCCCGTAGACGAAAACGGGATGCCCGATTCTACACAAAGTAAAGCCGCCCTTTTAAAGGACGCTAGACTCAACCCTAAAGAGTCCTTTACTAAAGATAACATACCTGAAGGTTATATGGTAAGTGGAATGCGGACCCTTGAGTTTAGAGACGCAAATGATAATGGGATAGAGGATAGGGGTGAAGGTATATATCTAGGCAGGGACCTTGAGCCTAAGCCATCCAACTATGGGGTTCCACCTACTGGGGGGATGTCGGGTCCTACAGGGGCAGCAGGTGCAGCAGGTGCAGCAGGTAAGGCATATGCCGCTACCTCATCACTCTTCCAAGCAATAAATAATGCAGGTAGCTCCGGTGGGGCCGGTGCATCAGGTAATGAACCTTACCCTTTCGATGAGTCTTATTTTAATGCTGGCGTTGAGAACAATAAAGCAGCCGCACCTCCAGCAGCCGCACCTCCAGCAGCCGCACCTCCAGCAGCCGCAGCCGTAGCGGCACCCGCCCAAAACTTTTTTGATTACTTACCCGATAAGGATGAGAGAGGGTTCTCGGCACTACCCAAAGCCGAGACCCGTGATCAAGCGACTGAGAGGGTTTCTTACTTCGAGCAGACTGGCCAAGACATGAAGGCGTTTGTAGCTCGTCAAGACCCTATGTTTAAAGATGCCTTCGCCGATCAGGCTAGGACAGGCAAAAGCACTTCCTCCTTAAGACTCCTTCCTCAACCTAGTGAAGGTAGCGCCAGAAGAGAAGCCAACAACTACGAAAGAGAGGCTAATAAATCAGGGACTCCCCCTGCCGTCAGGAACGCACTAATGGCCAAGGCCGCTATGATAAGGGCGGGCCAACCTTCTATTAGTTCACCTCTTTCTAGAAAACAAGAAATGGAGAGAGGCATGCAGAAGAGGGACGTGTTACAAGGCGCCTTAGAAATGGGGCAACAAGCCGCTGGTGTTGGGGGCGATGTAGGCGGAGCAGGCGTTAAAGGTGAGGCAGGAGCGAAAGAACCGACTCTCGGAACCAGCGACGGTAAAGGTCTTACAAACGGACTCCGTCTCGGAACCACCGCTAAAGGTGGGGTAGGAGCCTCCGCTCCTTTGGGTGGCGGTAGAAAAACTGAAGATAAGAAAAAAACAGGGGCCTTAGCTTACCAAGACGATGACAAACTTTTAGGGATGTCAGGGGGGACTTCTACTTACCAGTATACACGGCTCGCCCCATTACAGATAATGTTACAAGACCTCAAATCTAGAAGAGCTTAGTATGGCACAGGAAATAGACAGATCTGATTTCGCTGATATTGCGGGGACATTCTTTGGGGGGTCTTACACACCCCCTTCTCCCGTAACTGATCAAGCAGGTTTTAAACAGTATGCTTCGTTTGCTCAGAACGAGTTGATGCCCTTAATAGATAAGCAGGTTAAGTATCAAGAGAGCATTAAGAGGCAGCGCAATGCGGACCTCGCTTACCAACAGACTCAGCTAAGTATGCAGAAGAGTCTAGATGAAGCATCAACACAACGTAAAAATTTTCAAGAATACTCTCAGATCGGTAAATATGTTGATAGTTTGATCGAGGGGGGTGGTGACGCCTCCGATATGTTGAATACTTTTTATGACCTTAGATCTAAAAAACCTCTTTTGGATGTCCAGTCTACAAAATTCTTAGACCTTCAAGAGGAGCGTATTAAAGCCATAGGTACACAACAAAAAGAGGCAGGGGCTACAGCTAGGGCGGCTAGAAATTCCTACGCGAATAAATATATACAGGAAGTGTCAGGGACTAATTTCGACGAAGCAATTTATAAAGGGATTGTGGACGGCGACCCAAAAGCCTTTGAAGCAGCTAGACAAGCTTTTGAAGTATCTAAATATACCAAAGAGCTAGAAAGCGCATCCAAGCTTTCAACTAAAGTGGACTCCGGAGAGCTAGAGAGTATTATTAATTTTAAGGCTACAACCTCGATTAATGAGATTGAATTAAACAAAGGAGTTGTTAAAGATGGTGAGGATTATGTAGATCTAACATTACTTGACCCTCAAGATTTTGATAAAGCTATTTACCAGAATCTTCGTCTTACGGGGAAGGTAGGCGACCCCAAGGCACGACAAAAACTCTTAAACAAATATTCAGTTAACATAGGCGACGTAAAAGCTGGATTACTATCTCCTGAAGAAGCCTCAGAACGACAGCTCAACTTAATACGCTTTAATCGCGAGGAAGCTTCTAAACAGAAACAAGCAGTCACTACCTCTGGGAGGACGCCATTTCAAGAATCATCCGAAAGATCAGACCGGAACGAAAAGCTAGATGATCTTAACAGACGCTAATACCCCTAAATAAAAACTCTCCCAACCCTTACATATAATCAGCCATGCCTGAACTTACTCCATTCCAAGAATGGTCCCCATCTAGTGGACCTATTGCCGACCCTATTGAAAACAGGAAACAGTATTCTAACTACGTTCGGGAGGAGTATTTAAAAAGCGGAGAGTATAGCGAAGAGGTAGGAGAAGATATTTTAGGTGCGGCTGCCAGAGCTCTAGTAGAGGTTGACGGTGTTTCCCCCCAAGACCTAGAGGGAATACTTTCACCCCCTCCACTCACTTTTGAGGATAAGATAAGGACCCTTCAAAAAGTCCTACGCACGGGTTACCTGTCTACAGAGGGTCGTGAAAGCAGCGCCCTTTATGACTTCACTAATTTTATCGACGATGGGTCAGAGGGGGCTCAGAAACGTAAGCAGCCGATACAAGAGGCCGCTGAAGCGTTCGTTGAGAAGTATTATAATAAAGCAGCTAAGACAGCCGTAGCTAGAGAGCTTACCCCCTACGCCCGTGTCCAAGCCGATGATGGTAGCGTTACCCTTATCGGAGGAGGTGCCGCAGTAGGCCTTAGTCCTTATAAGGCTTACAAGCAGTCCCTAGATAGTGGGATGATCCAAGCTGATGACGCCCCAATTATATTTAGAGGGCAGCAGAAAGACGAACAAGGGTTCGAGATATTCAGATACGAGAACGTCTCAACCGCTTTCCACGCTTTTCAACAAGTAGATGAAAAGTTCTTCACCGACCGAATCAATAGGATGGCGGAAGAGAGAGCAGAGACTGGTGAGATGGATGAACAGGACACTGAGTTCTTAATACGTCAACTTAGAGAACAAGTCCCCGCCGCTAAGGAAATCCCTGAGGAGGACCTTGCGACAGCCCTTGATTACTATGTAGGTAAACAATCCCTTAACTATACTGATTTCGATGATGAAGACCTTACTAGTAACATAAGACGTTTTGGTTTAGGTCAGGTGGCCGTCCACCCCCAAGCGATGGATAACACTGAGAAATTTGAGGCTACGATCTCTACGTTGTCTGACTCAGAGAAAGAAAATATCAGAGCGGATCGGGAAGTATACCGCGAGGCGGCCTTCACTGAGTATGGCCAAGCGTTCAAAAGGAGTTACTTAGCAGACGAGTGGACCGCCGCTGTTGCGGAAGGCAAGAGTAAAGACATGACTAACGGGGAGATCATCGATGCTTTCACGGCGGAGCATGATGAAGAGTCTTACGGGTATATCAGAAACGAGGTCTTAGGGCTCGTCGGTAACTCTATCCCTGAGTCCATCACTGATATTGTCTGGGGTGTTGGCGCGATGTCTGGCAATGAGTTCGCTAGGGAATCTCTACTTGAAAACGAAAGAGACAGACAGGCTAAACGAAGAGTAGCTCAAATTTTAGGTGAGGAAGTAAACTGGGGCATCGAATTATCTTCAATGGTCGCTCCAGTTATTACGGACCTTACTGCCACTGCTTTAATCACTAAAGCCACCGCCGGAACCGGAACCGCCGCTTACTTAGGCACTAGGCTTACAGCTAAGGGGTTAATTAATACCGTCATCAAAGGTAGTTTACGCCAAGGTGCAGGAGAATCATTAGAGCAAGCAGCACTAAGAGTAGGGGCGGCTAAGCTCATACGTGAAGTCGGGGTTAAAAAGGGAGCTACAAAAGCCGCTAAAGAAGCGGCTGAAGAAGCGACTACGGCTAACGCCAAGACAGCTATCCAAGCCTACACAAAGATGCTTCACTCTAAGGTCCCTACCGTTTCGAGTATCTTTATTACCTCTGGAACCCGTAGCGGTACCATGACCTACGCATCTGTGTATGACGCACTAGGCAGAACTGAAGAGGGTAAAGCCCTTACCGACGAAGAGAGGCACCAGAAGGCCTTGAAGACAGGCCTCATCGCTGCTGTATTTACAGGAGCCATTACTTCTACCTTTACCTTAGGTGGTTTAGGCGGTCTTGAGAGTTACCTCATGACACGCGCTACAGTAGGAGACGCGAGGAGAATGTTTACGGTTCTCGCTAAAGGTTTATCTGCTTCTGATGAAACCCTAACTAAGAGCCAGTTTGGGCAAATCTTAGGGGCCATCACTAAGAAACACGCGCCTAAATATTTCAACGCAATAGCCGTCCCTAGAGGTGTAGCCGCCGTTGGTATGGGGGCAATAGGCGAAGCTTTAGAGGAGGGGCTCGATGAGTATATTAACACCCTTATCCAATCCGTCGCAACCGCGAGAGATGATTTAAGTTTTGGAGATCTAATGTCGCATGCCGGAATCGCCGCCGTTTATGGTGGGGTGTTTGGTGCGAGTATGCAGGGGGCTCGACGGGCCTTCAGCCGTATCTCCGGTGCCGCTGATGTCTTTGAAACGCAAGAGGCCCGTAATCTTATGGGCGAGAGGGTGCGTGAAGACATGGTCAGCAGGTTAAAAGAAGCTGGTAGCCCGATGTCCGCAGAGGTAGTAGGTGAGAAACTACAGGGTATTATAAAAAAGGGGGAAACGGTTTCCGCCGACAGTGCTAAAGAGACTGAAGAGAAACCAGATGAAGAGAAGGTAGATAGACCAGTAAGAGAGGTAGCTCTCGGAGAAGAAAAACTGATCGTCGAGGCAACAGATCGGGTTAAAGACACCGAAGAAGCCTTCAAAGCTGGGGCGACCACTTCCGCTAGTATCGTCGACCAATGGCGGAGCAAAACTCCTGAACAAAGGGCTTCGTTTTTGGGGCGCGAAATGGAGGGTCAATACTCCTTTGAAGAAGGTGTTTCTACAGTAGAAGCTATTACAGAGCAGTGGAACAATAAAACATCTGAGGAAAAAGATATCTTCATCAAACAGTTCTTAGTTAAAAAAGTAGCTAAGAAAGTAGCAGCTAAGAAAGCAGCTAAGAAAGCAGCTAAGAAAGCAGCTAAGAAAGCAGCTAAGAAGACGGGGAAACCTTCAGTCACCCCTGAAATAAAAAAGAAAGCAGTCGACAGACAGCCTCAGGAGAACAAAAAAATAGCAGAAGATAACTTAGATGATAAAGAAGGTAACTTCGGAACTGAATCTACGGCGGAGACACGAGAACAGGGACTACAACAAGCTAATGACGCCCTTGAGTTCCTTACTGAGAAAGGATACCCTTATTCTTTCACCTCTGAACAGTATGGGTTTCCTCAACTAACAAGGCCTCAGATAAAGGAGTTTAAGGAGAAACTAAAATCTGGTATCAAGAAGAGATACCCAGTCTTCTCCGTCGAAGAGGTCGCTAAACTTTATAACATCGACGCGTCTAAAATTGTGGCCCTTAAGAAGGGTTTAAAGTATGAGGGCTCATTTCTTTTCAACAACGACCCTGAGCAGATTAAAGCCCTCGCTGATGCGGGTCATGAAATCAAAACCCCCGACAACCTTAATAAGACAAAAGGTTACAACCCCTCGATTGTTATATTTAACAACGAGGTAGACTCAGTCAAAGGGATCGACCCTGTTACTGGTGAGGTGATTACTTTAAATAAAGTGTCACTAGACAAGTCGGGCATGTTTTCAGAGACAGACAGGGCGAGAGTCCTTCTTGACCGACACCTACTTGAAGGGGTTGATCTTAAATCACTCAACACTATTATTGACGAGTTCAATATTGCGGGGTTCTACCCTAAGTTTACGAGTGATAACAGGGACATCATGGAGAAACTAGCGGCTCTCGATGAAGAAGAAAACCGGATCGAACCACCTAATAAGAAAAAGTTTAGGAATGAGCAAGAATATCAAGAAGCGGTTACAGCTTTTAACAGGGCCGCTACTGAGAAAGTCAAGATTCTTACAAGGATGGCGCAAGAAGGGGCAGACTTCGACGGCAAACAGTTTGTCCTACATGGCCCTATGGATATCTCCGATGCGGTGCCCGCCATTAAAAAATGGATGTCTAAAAACTATGAGCAGATCGCTGAGCGCAGCACTGCTACGGGGCGTAAGTTCGCAACAGCCACTAAACTTCACCGCCTCGGATATAAAACAAGGAACGGAGCTGACGAGTTTTTTGCTAAGGCGGCAGTTAAGTTCTATTTTGAACTGTCACTAGCTGTAAAAGTATCGGGCCTAAGAAAGATGCTCCTCGACAGGGGGTTCTTAGACATTGATGTGAAGGGCGGTAAACCCGTTTACTCCTTCAAGGAGGGCCTATTCCCCGAGATTGACCCAACTAAAACGGTTGGCGGGGACCCTGAATCCCGTGCCGTTAAGAGTAATCTAGGTGAAGTGAAGTCCGATGTGACTAACGCTATCATGTCTGCGTTCCCTATGGATAGCATATCTCAATGGTTCCAGACTGATTTGCTCGAAAAAGGCGAGTCGATCAACGTTGGAAAAACAAAAACACCTGAAACAGACCTTGTTATATCCTCTAAGACAAGTAAGCTTCAACAGCTCGCAACTTACCTCTACTCTACTAACAAAGGTAAAGGAAACTTCGGAACCGCTACCGAATCTGAGATGAAGGAAATGAGGGCGTTAGACCAGAGGTCTATGGCAAAAGGAGGTAGGCAGTTTAAACTTACAAAGAACTGGGAACACTTCGTTATTAAGCGGTCTATAGAGAAGCTGATCAACTATAGTGCCTATAACCCTACTAACTCTGTATCCCCTTTCCCTAACTTTTTACTAGCGGCTAAGAGGGCAGGCGACTCTATTAACAAGCAAGTATCTGACTTTATTAATAACGACAGGCTCGTTAGCGCGGGAAAACTCGGCGTCGAGCAGATGTCAGATACGGCCCAGACCCAAGCGGAGCAGGACGTTGAAGAGATCACAGAAGAAACTGGACTAGCTTCTTCTGAAGAAAGAGCCAAGGATTATGATGAGGTCTCTAGTGATGTTAGGGCCTTGTTTAAAACTAGCCTCGGTCAACTTGAGGCCCTTAAAGGTAGTAAACGGACTAAGTTACTTGCTAACTTATCTCTAATTTCTGGGAAGCCAGAAGCTTTCGCTAAAAAAGAAGGTGTAGTAGGTCCTTTAGTATCCACCCTCAATAGCTCATCTAAAGATCACCTAGCTTACCAGACCGCGTTCGCATCACTACCCCCTGTTGTAAGGGCGATGTTCTATGTGAGAGGGTATGACCCAACCCCTCAAGCAGAGGCGGAGCTAAAGAAAAAGTTCGGTCAAGCTCGTCTGGTTCTCTCACAGGACAACGCACCTAACTGGTTCTTAGGACTAGAGATCGAGGCGGTCGTTAACCGTAACCAAGAGGACGTAGACAGACTAGGTCTTGTAAACGGGGACCCTGCTTCTGTTGTTGAGGCGATCAGAGAGATCTCTAAGACAGGCGTAGATGAGTCACACCGCATAGTTGCTAAGCTGCTCCTCCAGAATAAAGACGTGATCTTAGGGTCTAAGTTCCTTATTAAGCAAGACAAGGATGCACAAGCTGGTGCGTTTGAGGTGTTCTCTGATGGAACAAGTCAGGTTACCCTTAACATCGCGGGTTACTATGGTAGCGGTGTAGAGTCTATCGTTCTTCACGAATACTTACACGCCCTTACGGACAAGCTCCTTAAAATGGACAAAGCGAAACTGACCCCTAAACAGAGGGCTGCTATCCAGCGTCTAGAGGGTCTTCGTAAGATCGTCCAGAAAGAATACGCTAGATCTTTGGAACTAGGTAGCAAAGAGAAGTTAGAGGTTAACTACGGCCTGACTAACATTTCAGAGTTCATCTCTACGATGTTCACCTCGACCGCGTTCCAGAACGCTGTTAGGGGAATGCCTCGTAAGGGTCTCGTTCAGCGGTTCGTCGATACCGTGAAGGACTTAATTGGACTAGGTAAGAACACGAGGCTTTCACAGGCCTTCGATGATCTGGTCGACTTCATCAACATGGATGTCTCAGAGAACCTGACACCACTCGCGAAGCTCGATACCTTTATCGAATCTCATGAGGTTACAAAAGCTTCACCGGAAGGCAAGATCTTCAGTAAGTTTATATCTGACATGAAGAAGGCGGTCGCCCCCGATACGACCGAAAGACTCTCAAGTTTCTCCGGTCTTGATACCGGAGCCACTTTGGATGAAGAAGGGCGAGCACAACTAGAAGAGATCCTTGAGCAAGCCGTAGCTCAGGTCATCCCGTCTAATGTTCCTGTAAAGTTAGTATCTGACATCACAGGCACCCCGCTAGAGAATGACCCCAAGGCTGCCTTCATGGCAACGATTGTTGAGGAGGATGGGGTAGGCATCCCTACCATGTTCATCAACCAAGCTAACTTGGAGTCTTACTTAGCTGAGACGGGAGGAGAACTTTTCTCACCTAAACTAACTAAGATGCTTACTGAGTCCCTGCTTAGTGAGGAGTTGATACACGTCACTGAGTTCAGGACAATCTCTACTGAGGAACTAGACACTATAGTCGGCTCTTTAGCCAACAGCACACTAACGGGAATCGTATCCCAGTATACAGCTAAAAGTAATAATACAGAACTCAGAGATAGACTCAACGAAGGTATCGCAGAGAACGACGCAGTAATTAAACGCCAGATCGTCGGAGAGAAGTTACGCATGTCTGTCCAGAAGATCATGCGAGGGTCTACCACTGAGGAAGATATCGCCTTCTACATGGGTGAGCCTTCCTTCGCTCGTATCCTTTTCCGTTACCTTGCGAACGTGTTCCGCAAAATATCTGCGAGGTATAACCTCCGTAAGGAGAACCCATACATGGCTGCCGCCATTAACGCGATGGCCCATGAGCTTAACTCGCTACGCCAAGGTAGTTTCTACGCATCAACAGTATCACGGTTTGATGTTAATAGACCTAACGAATCGCTTGAAAACCTTAACCAGCGTTTAGCCGCTACCTTCGCGGGAGACCCTGATATAGAGATCGACGAGAACACCAGTCTTGCGGACGTTTACAAACGGTTCTCCCACTTACAAGTCTTTGAGATCGCTGATGGGGTGTTTGAAAAGAAGAAATATACACCTAATGGGCGGGTCAGAACATTTCTCAATGGGTCCACTGATCCACGCGTTCTAGAATTAAAGCTACAATCAGAGGCTGCCGCTAATGGGGTAACCCAGAAAACGATAAGTGACGCCGCAATTCTTATGGATCTTTTAGAGAAGAACCCAGAGGTTACTAATGATCTCCTCGCTGATTACTTAGGTAGGCCCGACAACTTAACTCCAGATGACAACATAATGGAGAATCTTCAACAGAGGCACCTTAGGCAGATCGCTATCGCGAAAGAGAAACTAGCGAGAGGAGAGACAACCGAGCCTATTGATTATAAAGCCTTAAAGAAAGCTCACTACGACGCGCCCCTTGAGGCTTACCAGAAAAAGGTTCGGGCACAACTCCTTACTAAGAGGGACGCCGCCGCTACTCAAATCGAGAAGAAGAACCCTAAGCTTTATCAGGCGTTAAAGAACATGCGGGGGCATTTGGACTCGCTATCTAAGGTCTTCGCTGAACAATACGACGTTGATGGTAACCTAAAAATGGTAATTGACCGTAATCTTGGTATATACGTTATAAGACAATACAGGGCGTTCACTGAAGAGGGATACCTCGATAAGCTACTCAAGGTCGCTTCCGGTCAGCTTGAAGCTGGCGATGCTCAAATGATAAAAGACTACCGTAAGGCCCACGAGTTTATCGAAGGTCAGTTTGTCCAACAGTTCGTCCGCGATAAGAGAAGCGAAGAGAAACAGAAGAACATCCTCCGCAGTAACCGCACCTCTAAGGTGCAGTTGGAGGACGAAGGGCGGATACAGCTCCATACAAAGGCGGGTCAGATTCAGGTCAGGCAAGCTATCGTCGCCTACCTCCAGTCTCTCGATACCCGATACGGTAGCGTGAATGAGGTTACTAAACCAGCCGCCGGTATGTCGCGGGCTATCTTCGACCAAGTAAGAAGAAGGCAGGACATCCCTAAACCTATCCGTGATCTTCTCGGCCAATACGACGAGTCGGACGTGGTTAATAATGTTGTCCGTTCTATTGATGCCATAAACAAGGCCACCTCTAAGCAGTCCTTCATTAAGAACCTGATACGACTTGGCCACCAAAAGAAGAACCCCGATACAGGGTTCATATTCACGCAACAAGAATTAGACACACTTCAATTAGATGGTAAGGCCTTACCCGCCCCATCTATGTTGAACGTAAGAACGGGAGAGCCCTACGCATACAACGCGGATGTCGCTAAGGCAATGAAGGATGAGGTGGAACAGACCTACGATATAAGGGCAGACTACTACATTCCTTCAGAGGCCTTCACCCACATTAGAGACCAGTTCAGACCGGAGCCTAGTGTGTCCTCACTCTCGCCCGACAAACAAGCGATAGAGGCAGCGGTGACACTTGTCAGAACACTCACAGGAGCATCACTGGCGGCCAAGACTTTGGGATCGTTTGGATTCTATATCCGAAACGTGCTTGGCAACGCGCTGTTCTTCGCACCGATGAACGGTATGTCACCGATCACCGCATTGAAATCAATGAACTCATTGCGACGCGCCTTTAGCCTGTCACCCACTAAAATGAAAGAGATCTCTGATTATGAGGCGAGACTTATCGCGCACAACGTGCTGGGGGGTGATATCACGGCGGGGTTAATACGCGACATTGTTGAT
>Ga0209535_1001773_pt1 | contig 14348 bp, 16 predicted proteins | sample LinPmetageLP28_FD_184041 | JGI IMG/M metagenome (GOLD analysis project Ga0209535, IMG submission 184041) | Marine viral communities from the Pacific Ocean - LP-28 (SPAdes) (version 2) | ecosystem: Environmental > Aquatic > Marine > Oceanic | place: Pacific Ocean | collected 2009-08-22 | reverse complement strand
TTAAGCATTTTCATTTCCCTAGCGAAGAAAGGTCTCCTTCCTTTATCGGGAACGTCTAGCAATCTAAATAAGATTTCTCTTTTATTCGGACCCTTTTTTTTGCTCACGGGTAAGGGTAAACCGCCGCCACATCACGGTCAACCATTTTTTTCACAAGCTGGAAAAAATTAGTTTTTGGCTCCCAACCCAGCTCTTCTCTAGCTTTAGTAGAGTCTCCCCATAACAAATCGACCTCCGCTGGTCTGTAAAAATCTTTATTAATCTCCACAAGAACATCAGAGCCGTAAAAATACTTCTCCTCCAATCCTTCGCCTTTCCATTTGCATTGACTTCTGTGAAATCCAGCAAAATTAAAAGCTTCTTCCACAAACTCTCTAATAGTGTGAGTTTCATTAGAAGATAAAACATATTCTTTTGGATCTTTTCTATCTTGGTTTAAAATCAACCAAACTCCTTGCACAAAATCTTCAGCATCACTCCAGTCTCTTTTTGCATCTACATTACCTAATTGTAAAGGTTTTGTTGATTTGCCTAATTCATAATCTACGAGAATTCTAGCCACATTTTTAGTAATTTTTCTAGTAACAAATTCTTCTCCTCTTCTCACCCCTTCATGATTAAACAACCATCCTTGGACAGCATAGATATTATATGAATCTCTATATACTTTCACTAAATGCCTAGCAGCGCATTTAGATGCTCCATAAGGACTTCTGGGGCGCAAAGGATGAAGTTCTGTTTGTGGAGACTCCACGACATCCCCGAACTCTTCTGAACTACCAGCGTTGTAATATCTACAATGTGGGGCATGACGGCGAATTGATTCTAATTGATGTAAAACAGACATACAGTTAGTCTGCATGTGGTTAAATGGCATATCCCAACTGCTACCTACAAAAGAGTTAGCTGCGAAATTGATAAAGTAATCGGGTTTTTGCTCTGAAATAACTTTGTTTATATTTTGTGGATCAGAGACATCCAAATCAATTAAAAAAAATCTGGGGTTATCTTTTAAATGACTTATATTCTTATGATTTTCGACACTAAGTCTGCGTACACCACCAATAATATCGTGTTCAGTGTTTTTTAGAAGGTAATCTGCCATCAGACTACCATCTTGACCTGTAATTCCTGTTATTAGTATTTTTTTCATTATTTGTTGATATACCAGTTATAAGTTTTTTCTAAACCTTCTTGTAAGTTTGTTTCAGCCGTAAAATTAAGTTCTTTTTTTGCTTTTGTAGTGTCTAAACATCTGCGAGGTTGACCATTTGGTTTGCTTTCATCAAATTTAATTTCTCCTTTATAACCAACAATGTTTTTTATAAGAAGAACTAGATCTTTAATTAATATTTCCTTGCCAGTTCCTATATTCATAGGTTCAGGAGAATTGTAGGAATCTATAGAAAGCTCTATAGCTTTAGCGCAATCCCCCGCATACAAAAACTCCCTAGAAGCAGATCCATCCCCCCAAACTTCTACAAATGGATCACCTTGATTTTTAGCTTCAATAAACTTTTTTAAAAGCGCTGGTATTACGTGAGATTTTTCAAGATCAAAATTATCATATTCACCATACATATTAACTGGGATAAGATGTATGAAATTACTGCCATACTGATCATTGAAGGCCTTACATCCTACTAAAAGATTTTTTTTAGCTATCCCGTAAGGAGCGTTTGTTTCTTCAGGATATCCATTCCAAATATCCTCTTCTTTAAATGGAACTGGAGTGAATTTTGGATAAGAGCAAACAGTTCCTAATGTAATCAATTTATCAATATTTGAATTCTGACAAGCAGACAAAACGTTTAAACTCATTTGCGAATTTTTAACAAAAAAGTCTGCTGGAGATTTTTGATTAGCTCCTATACCGCCACACACAGCAGCTAAATGAATAACGCAATCGGGCTGATGATAAAAAATATAATCGTTAAAATCGCCAGAAGAACAAAGATTTAAATTGGATTTACTAGGAGTAAGTAATTTATATTTTCCTCTAAGAAGCTCTGTAAGATGTCTACCGAGAAAACCTTTTGATCCTGTTATAAGTATTTTTTTCATTTTATTTGCAGTTAATTGAACATTTTTTCCAGTCTAGGAAAGGAAAAATATTTCCATGCCATTTAATGTAATCTTCAGTATCGGGACAGATCACATTATTTTGATTACCCAAAAATCCTATCCACCAACTAAAAGTTCCTAAAGACAAAATTTTGTTAGTAAATCTGGAAGCAGTTAAAATAGTTTCTTGTTCTTTAAGGTTTAGAAAATTAAAATTATAATCTGAAATTAAAGTTTTTACAAAATCATGTTCAGGAGAGTCACTCGACAATACAAGCTCTCCTTTCAAATCTATTTTTTCTAAAGCTTTTTTATAATATTCTAACTCACAATATTTACCAGGAGTATCGAGAATATCTCCCAGCCTTAAATGAATATAAGTTCCTTCTATTGGCTCTTGCTTTCCTAAGTTGTTGAATAGTTTTAATTTGTTTTCGTTGAATTTATTAATAACCTCTTCGGCTTGAAAAAACCCATTTAGGAAAAAATTTGATTTAGATTCGCTTTCTCCTGTAAGAAAGTCTTTAAAATTTTTATCGTCAACTTCCGCAAATTGTTTTTTATCAATACACTTTAAATATAAATCATCTTCTTGTGAAGAATTTATAGAAAAACGGTGATGAAAATGTTTATTATACCAATGATTATTATCATCATTATTAATGCTTGTAAATAAAGGATTTGCTATGATTTGACCGTAATTTTCAGATAAAATTACCGCTACAAAATGCTGGAATAACCTATTACCAAACCTTCCTTTGTAATCTACAAAAATCATAATTCTCCTACAACATTTTTAATATAGTCGATATCGTTAGAAGTTATTTGATGATTATTCGGCAAATAAAATCCATAATCATTAATATAATCTGCATTTTTCAGACTAACTTCTCCATAATTTTTTGTCCAAAAAGGTTGCTTGCCTAAAGAGCCACAAATTAAAGGTCGTGACTCAATGTTATTTTCTTTTAGCTTTTTAACTATTTCTGCTCTGTTTTGGTGAATAACTGGATAAGCAAAACTAGAAATATACTTATCGTCTTTAGACTTAGGAGGAACCCAAGTAGAATTAATCAAAGCTTTTCTATAAAGAGAGTAGTTGTCGTTTCTTTTTTCGACAATCTCATCAAATCTTTTTAGCTGATTAATTCCTAAAAAAGCCTGTAAATCTGTAGACCTAAGATTAAAACCTAAATGATAAAATTTGTATTGTGATTCAAAATCATTATCGACAGCAAATTTTTGTTTCAAACTAGAGGAATGTTTAGAACTCATATCTCTATCCCAACCGTGACTCCTTAAAGATTTAAGTAAATTGAAAAGATCCTCATCATCAGTGCAAACCATACCCCCTTCAATAGTTGATAAATGATGTCCGTAATAAGTAGAAAAACAGGACATTTTACCGAAGTTGCCTAATTTTTTATTCTTATAAGAAGAACCCAAAGATTCACAAGCGTCTTCAATAATAATGATGTTTTGCTCTTCACAAAATTCTACAATATCGTCCATCTCTGGGACTAAACCTAAAACAGAAACTAAAATTAAAGCTTTGGCTTTTTCTGTCGAAGCAAGCTCTTTAAGGTGATCGATATCTACAGAAAGATCTGTTAAGTTGCAATCACATAAAACTGGTTTTAGGCCAAGTTGCACAACAGGAGACAAATCTGTAGCCCAAGATAAAGCAGGGACAATGACAGCATCTCCCCTTTTTAAAGCTCCGCTTTCTATTAAAGAATAAACTGCTATCAGCAAAGCCGAAGAGCCAGAATTAACAAAAACAGAATATTCACAACCTATTTTTTTGGACCACAATCTCTCATACTCTACCGTGAGATCGCCTTTCGTTAATCTTGGGTTAGTCTTTAACCATTCGCAGAGAGAGCCGATCTCTGAATCAGATATTGTGTCATAAGCTAATTTAATCATAAGGGTCGAATTTGTTTATTACTCCACAGATATATTTCAATTGTTTTTCGCTTATATTGTATGATGAAGGTAAAGATATTCCACTCTCAAAAGCTTTTTCGCTAATAGGAAATTTTAAATCTGTATTAATTAGTTCAGAATTTAGATAACAAGGCTGTTTGTTCAAGGGATAGAAAAACTCTCTTGTTTGAATTCCGTTGTCTTTTAAATATGAGATCAATTTTTCTTTGTGATCGGTAAAAAAAGAAGTAAACCAGTGAACTGGAGTGGTTTTATGATTTGTGGTAATTTGCCGTAAAAAAGAATTTTTTATGTTTTTCTGATAAAATTTATAAATGTCATTTTTCTTTTTGATTACTTTTTTCAGTTTATTCAATTGAGATATACCAACTGCCGCTTGCATTTCTGTAAAACAGAAATTAAAACCTATTGATTCATGAACAAAGACACCTTTACCTGATCTACCGTGATTTTTCATCTTGTAGCAATCTTTTATAACTTTTTCACTTGGGCTTAGAACCACTCCACCCTCTCCGCATGTAATTGTTTTATTAGCATAAAAAGATAACACTCCTGCATCGCCAAAAGTCCCTACATGCTGCCCTTTATATAAGACTCCTGTACCTTGGGCTGCATCTTCTATAATTTTTAAATCATGGGATGTTGCCAACTCTTTCAAGCTGTCCATGTCACAACTTTTTCCATAAAGATGCACAGGCATTATTGCTTTAGTTTTCGGAGTAATAACCTTAGAAACTTCTTCAGCAGACATACATAAACTATCTTTATCTACATCACACAAAACAGGAGTCGCGCCAGCAAATATAACTGCGTTTGCTGAAGCAATGAATGTCATATTTGGCACTATGACCTCATCTCCCTCGCCAATACCTAGAGCTTTTAACGCGCAAAAAAGAGCAGCAGTGCCATTAGTCATAGACACGGCATATGGAGAGGATGTTATTTTTTTGATTAAATCCTCAAACTCTTCGTTGAGTTTATATTCAGAAACGAAGGTTGACTTAACGACTCTTTTTAATTGCTTAAGTTCGCTTCTATCAATCCAAGGCTCAATTTGAATTATTCTTTTCATATAATGAATCGTAAGCTTTCTGCTCTCTAATTTCAGAATTATAATGTTCGTTGATTTTGTTTTTCATTACGAATCTTTCGTCATTATAACGAGCATTCAATCTTGCGAACTTAACGAATTGGCCGTCAAATTCTTTTTTTGATTCTTTATCTCTAAAACCAGCTTCGGTTTCCCAAATTTTAGAATTAATTAAAAAAAGTGGTTCATAAAGATTACTTTTGATTTCTATTCCTTGCTCTTTAAGAGCATCCAAAAGCATCTCCCTTTCAGCTTTAATATAAGATAATCTATATTCGTCTTGAATATTTTTTATTTTTAAATCAAGAATTGTAATTCTGTCAAAAACTTCTCCTATGGCTACTTCTACTTTCATTTATTTAGTCGGTTATATATAAATATTTTTTTAAGTCTTTTCTTAATTCTCTTTGTTGTATATTTTCTTTTTTTCTAAAAACGTGTAAAGTATTAGCTTGATCAATTCTATCAAAGTATTTTTCTATTAGCCCGTATGGTCTTACTTCTGTATCGAAATCGTGAACCAATAGATATGAGTCTTTATTCATTTTTCCAATAGATTGTAGACAACAAGCCACTCTGAATCTGCCATCAACTAAAATTAAATCGGGAAAATAGTTTTTTCTGCTTTTCAAAAAAGCTGAATATTTTGGCCATTCATCTATTTTTTCATCATTTTTAGGATGACCGTGATTTGAAGAATTAGCATTTATGTCAACGTAGAAAACTTTTGCTTTTTTGGGCAGACTATCTTTTATATGTTCTATCCATTTTTTATCAGATTCAACCGAGTAAATTTTTTTTATATTTTTTTTAGAAGAAATACAAACAGTGCTCCCTCCACAACCAAATTCAAAAACAGTTTTTACTTTGGAAATATATTTTTCTAATAAATTAGTTTCTGAACTATTCATAAGAGGCATGGCATTTTCTTTCTTAAAAGCCTCTGGTTCCATTTCTTTACGAACCCAATCCGTATTGAAAGCGAATTGGATAGCCTGCATACTGTGATTACCTACTACATCAAACATTAACTATTATATTTTTGTAAGTCTGTATTTCTAGAAAAGCTTGAACATTGTCAAAGCAATAATTTCTTTCAAATTCAACTTTATTTAAAGAGTCCCATTCCCCCAAGAATATCCCAGGGACTTTCCAGTATTCAAACAAATCGGTTATAGAATTATCTGTAGCTATTGGTATAGATCCTACGAGTAAGGTTTCGTAAAATCTATGTAGATCTTGTCCAGAACCCTCCAAGCAAATGACAAACTTATATTCATTTAGCAGAGACAGATATTTTTCAAAAGAAAGTTTTTCTTTTTGCACTTCCACAAAATTTAAAGAACTTAAGTTTTTAAGTAACGCCGCTCTATCTGGGTTTGTAGAGGCTGTGTGATAAGGTAATAATATTTTATCTTTTTTACTTTTAAAAGATTTTTTATTTTGATATAACTTTTTGATTACATCTTGATTGCCACCAGCTCTCTCTTTTTCTTCAAACCCAATTGGGATAGGTATTATCTTTTGACTTAAATTTCTAGGAGCATTAGTGCAATACCATTTTTTTAAAAATGAATTGTCGATAATAGAACTAATTTCAGACCCTTTAGTTACATCAAAAGAAGAAATACCAGAAATCAGTGTAAAACTATTTTTAATTTTAGGGAGAATGAATTTTTGGAACTGTCCATGATAAATATAATCTGTTTTTACAAAAACAATATCTCCATCGTTTACCTCTAAAGGGTTTATAGAATTTTTATTATGTAATCTGCTAACCCCAGCCCCTTTGTAAAAATCTTCACCAACATCCAGAACATGGTCTGCTATTGTCGGCATCCAATTGTAATTAATAAAACGTAAATCACTCATTCTATCTAATATCCAAAAACTTTTTGTTTCGCTCATAAATTATAATATCTTCTGGGTAAGATGCACATGCACCTCCGTAAGAATCACAAAACATACTAAAATACAGTGGGCTGAAAAGCCATAAAGGAGAATTTTTATTCATCCCCGCCCAACGATGACTTACCTTCATCATCTCGATATTAGAGTCTTGGCGAAGAGGAGTTCTATTAAAAAAAATAGTTTTGAATGTTTTTACTAATTTTTTAAATAATAGATCTGGGTTTTCCATCATTGTAAAAGTACTGTCTAAATATGCTACATCATATTCTTTTATTTCTTTTGGCCAACGATATTTTTCTATGTCCATCGCTAAAAAACTAGACTTATTATCTTTTTTAAAATTTTTATTACAAGATGAAATTAAATGTTGGCATATATCTATACCAAGGTATTTTGAGTGATTTGATATACTATTTAAGATTCTAGCATTTCCACATCCTATATCACAAACTTTAGGATTATTTTTGGTTTTTAAAAAAACATCAAAAATCTCATGATGCCTTGATGATTCAGATTCATTCGACTCTGAAAAATAATCATGAGCATCGGCTACTTTTTTTAAAGACCATTGTTTAGTTTTATTTTGTTTCATAATTTATAAGTTTCCAGTTTTTGTTACTTTGCGAACCTAAAGGGTGACCTCTAAAATCATGGAAAAATAATTTTTCTTGATCGCAGTAGATATCTACTAATGTTTTAAAAGAACTTTCCATACAATGCACCTCTTCGGCTTTTTCTAAAATACCTATAAAATGAAAAATATTTTCTGATGTGTCATTTTCTATTATGTGTAATTCTTTGTTTTGTATATGGCTTTTATCTAATGTGAAACCCCTATCTTTATCGTCGTGGACAAAAGCAAAAGGTAAATTTTCAGGGTTTAACTTTTGTAAAAGTTTTTTTTCTGCCTCTAAATCTCTTTTTACATAAAAATAAGACTGTCTTATGTCATATGGGATTTTAACTTGATTATAAAATATTTCCCAGCAATTTTTGCCTACAGCCGAATGATCGTAATTTTGATGCCCGACTACTAATAAATTGTCATCGTGTTTAGCGTGTGCATCGAGAGCTTTTTGAACTTCTTCATATTCTTTAGATCCATCTATTGCAATTATGTTAATTTTATCATTTTCTCTATACATATAGTCAACCATCTTATAATAGCTATCTTTAGAAAAGATTGTCACTTTTTCATAACCCCATTTTTCTTGCATATATCTGACCATACCGTTGCAATCGAAATGATCCCCTAAACCTAAATGATGATATATAAATAAATTATTTTTCATTACCAAATTCTATCGTCGTTTTCATCTACTGGTTCTCCAATAAAATATTTTGGATTACCGTAATGGTCTAACCCTTCTCTTCTGCTGATGGGAAATGGCTTTTTATCAAAAAACTCGTCATGAACAAAAGAGTTATTTTTTACTAGTGGGTAGATTTTTTCTCTTAAAAATTGTTGATCCAACTCTCTGAAATTATCTTTTTTGTATTCATCTATTAACTGTTTCATTTCAGATATAGATCCTTTTTTAGCACCCCACATTCCAGCTAAAATTGCTGTTCCATGAGCAGGGTGATCTCTCATTATATGAAATCCTTTGTCGCTAGATATCCATTCGTCAACTGCCGCTTTTTCTCTAGCAGAAAGTCTACTATCACTATCTCTACAGATCATGATATCTACATCATCTTCAGAGGCTGGCAAAAATCTCCAAAGAGTGCTTAGATAATCTCCAGACTCTTTCATTAAGACAACTTCCGTATTATCTTTTTCCTCTAAACTATTTATAATCTCTTCGGGGGTAGAAGATCCTAAATAATAACGACATATCCAATCAGGATATATCTCTTTAGCTAAATCTGCATTTTTTAGCGATCCAATAGTGTATATAGGATTATCTCCCCACACTGTAAAACTTATAATTTTTTTCATTTATCGAAGTTTTTTTATGAATTTTTGCAGATACTTTAAAAGATTGTGTTTATCAAAATAATACTTCTTGCATTGTTGAATGGCTGGCAATCTCCAAGAAATAGGTTTGTCCATTATTTGTTTTAATTCTTCAATAACATTATCAGACTCTGGGTCAAAAGTCATAAAAGCATTTTCATCATAAGCTTCTTTAATTTTTGAACACCCATAATAAATTGGTATACAGTTATTTAAAAATGCATCAAAAAACTTTTCAGAAATGTAAAAGTCTTCACAACTGTTTTCCATACATATAGAATATTTGTAATCTTTAAGAGCTGTCTTTTTTAAAGGAGGAGCACCTTTGTATCTGTGATCATTTATAGACCAACCTTTTCCATAAATATCTATGTCTAAATCTGAATTTAAGATTTTTAATAATAAATTTTCTCTAATGTAGTAATTAGATTTTTCAGGTTGAGATGATCCCCCTAGTGCTCCATGATTTGCGACCATGAAAGACATTTTTTTAGGGTAATCGGGAGAATCTATATTTTCAGGGAAAGAGTCGTTTTTTAAATATTCGCTTTTGGTCGGACCATATAAGTTATCGGTGTGAATATTGTTTCTAGAATCATGAGTAAATAAAAAAGAAAAAGTATGATGTATATTATCTCCTTGTATTTTTTTATCACAAGTAATCACATGCTCACAATAATCACCAATATTTTTTAATGAATTAACACTCCATGTAGGCTCCATAGTAACAGCTATGTTTTTTTCTTTTGGAGAAGAATACATTTCATTACTGTGATTTAGAACAATCAAATAATCATAGTCATTACTAGTCGTTAGATCGAAACAACTAGGGGGTTTACCCCAATTATATAAAACGCGAGCGTTGTTTTCTTCTGGTGAATCCCAAGGAGAAGAAAATTTTAATTTTATTTTTTTAGACATTAATAAGAATCTCTTAAGGTTGATTTAAGATGGCTTAAGTTTTCTTCATCAACAGCTAATACACTACCATGTTTTGTCAATGCTTTACCCCAATATACTTGGAAGTCCATTTCTTCGAAAGCGGTATTAAACTCCCAATCTAAAGGTTGGGTAATTTTAGTTGATTTAAGATAGTTGTTTAATTTTTTTAATCCGTCTTTTGTATACAAAACTGTGCATAATCCGTTGGTGGCTGGATGATCTTTTTTCCAAAAAACATCTCTATCGTCTCCTTTTCTAATCCAAGCCTCCCCTAAAAACACACAATCATATTTTAAATTATTGTCGCGACATAACTTATTCATTTCACTAACATAAAAAATTGCATCTTCTTTAAAAATTACATCATCTTCTAAAATAAAAAAAAGTTCTCCTTCATCGACTTCAACTATATCCGAAACAGCTTTTTTATATTTCATGCATAAGGACATCTCTGACCTTAACATTTTTCTTTTAAATTTTTCCTCAAAAACTTTTACATCAAAGTTGTTGTTTATTATCTCATCAGAAAGTTCTTCTTGATCAAAGTCTTCTATAAATTCATATTTAGTTTTAGGAAACCAAGTTTTTATTTGTTCCTGCATGTGAACTTTTCTACCTTGTAACTTAGTGTAATGTATGATGTAAATTTTATTTATATCTCTCATTTAAATAATTCAAAGTTAATTAAGTTAAGGTCAAAATCTCCCCATATTTTTTTATATAATTCAGGAGACAAATTTAAATTTTTTAATTCTGACCAATCATCAATAATTATAATAGGTATTCCTAACTGTTTAAATTTTTCTACCCCATGCCATCTAGTGACAATAGGAATACTTTTCATATAGATGGCTTCCCAAGTTTTGTGACAATCTAAACCATTGCCCACAGGAGAAACTGTAAAGTAAGATTTAGCTATATCTCTTAAATAATCTTTTTGAGTAGACTCAACAAAATCATCATGATTTTTTATCGAAACTGCATTCGGATAATTTTGTTGATTTTGAAGAGGATAATAATCTGATATTTTCTTTAAACAATCATATCTCGCTGGAGGATTTGTAGAGACATTAAAATTAACATAAATTTTATTTTCTTTTTCTTGTCCCTCTTCCATGATTTCAAGAAATCTTGATTGATTACCATGTGACCATTTAGGGTTAGCTATTCCAATGGGAATAGGATTTAATTTAGGATGATCAAATGCCAAGTTTTGAGTATACCACTTATTAATACTAGGGAATAGATCTAATACATGCTCTATCTCTTTATCACCAAAATTTATATCAGAGTTATGAGTTACCAAATCAAACTCATCAGAAAGTCTTACAGAACCAATTTTTACATAAGTGCTTAATAAACTTAGATATTCAGGTTTGCAAAATACAAGATTGTTGTCTAAAGATTTATTTTGGAAATTAACAAAAACAGAATCTCTGGCATTTGTATAATCCGTTAACTGTAAGCCGCATTGATGCTTAAAATAAGTTCCACAAATAAAATTCATTTTAAAGCCCTTTCCCAAAATATAGATGGAGCGTTTTCGCAGCCATCTCTAAAGTTTTTATAACCGACATCATTGAATTCAATGTAGGCTCCTATTTTTGATTTGTCACCTATAATTTCCTCCACACCGCATAAAATCGCCTCACCTACCATTCTGCAAAATGGTTCATTTACTATAGGTTGATGAAAAATAGCTTTCGCTGATTGGAATATAAAAGGAATTTCTTCATATTTTGCCTCACCATTAAAGTTAATATTATCATAACCTTTAAACGTTTCTTGAGGAGAAAGTTCTCCCCATCCAAAAATATCAATTTTCCTATCTGTGTTTTGCTTTGCGAACCGAAGTAAGTTGTTTAAACCTTTAAGTGGATGTAAGTAACCACAATAAACTACATCATATGTTTTTTTATGGTCCGATTTTTTAAACTTAGAAGTGTCTATAGGATCGTAGACAATCTCTACATTGTGAAAGTAATCCCCATACAAATGTTTAAAATAATTGTAATGATAATTACTTAAAAAAAAATTCTTTTTAGATTTAGAAAACAAAAGCTTTCTTGTGTCATTATCTAAATAACTACAAGAGTCATGCTCCAACCTAACAGAATTACGAGATTTAATAATTAAAGGTATTTTTGGAGGAGTTATTTTACTAATAGCTTCCAAATTGGAATTAACCACTAAATCATAAGACGATAGGAAATCAGTAACTGATGAGTTGTGATGATGTTCTTTTATATCAAGACCCAACTCTTTGCCTTTATCAATAAGCAATTTATTGCTTACTTGAGCGCCACCTTGTCTTTGTTCGAGTGTGAAATCAGATATAAATAATACTCTCATGCAAATGCATGATTATACCCTATAAACCTTCTTCTTCAACAACTTCCTGAATTTCAGCTAGAAATGGAAAAGAATTTAACAAATCTTGATGATCTGCAAAATTAGCTTCATCCCAACCCCACTCGCTTAATACCTCTTCATCATCCCAAGCCAAAGCTTCACTAGAAGTCATCTTACTTACTGGCTTTTTGCTCCAAAATCTACAAGACCAATATCTAGCCTTATGTTTTGGTCCTGGGTTCGAATCACATTTATGACGCGCTCTAAAGTTCCTCCGTCTAGCAGGATCGTCTCGTTTGATTTCCATATTAGGATCACCAAACTTTACCATAACTGTATTACCTTTGGGGCTTTTTACATAAACACCAAATTTCTTTTTGGAGCCAGAAGGCAACCTGAAAGGTTTATTTAAAGTTTTTTTTTCCGCTTCAGAGTAATCGATATCTTCTATATCTTGATCCATCTCTACTTCATCGACACCAGCTTTTAAAAGATCAATTTTAGCAAGACCAAATTCTAACTCATTGTAGTCAACATAACCCTCTCCATTTTCCTCATTGTAATATTCTTCACTGCCTCTAGCGATGTCGCCATCAGCGGCTCTATAAGATTCTTTTACTTTACCTCCGCGAACCATTTTAAGAAATGTATTTACGCGAGCCATAGACCACTGACCCCTACTTTTTCCAGGACGGTGGCTGCTAGAAAACGCCCCCGAACCTCTCCTGTATACCTTTTTAAGTTGGCCAAGAGTGACTTTTTTAGAGTATTTATCGTTATGTTCTTTAACTTTATTCTTAAGAGCAGTGATAACTTTTTCAGAAAAAGTAATAGATGGAGCTTTTTTATCACCACCTGCGGAACCTTTAGGATTCTTTTTAGAGCCTTTTTTGCGCTCGGAGGGTTTTGCAGGAGTTTGAGCAGAACTGCGTGGTCCTTTGCGTTTAGCGCTTTGGCTTTCTAAAAACTCTTTAGCTTGGTCTGAAAAGTCGTATTCCATCAAGAATTTATTACACTTTTAAATATTAAAAATGAATATTATCCCTCACAAGAAGAGCAATTTAGTATAGATCTAGCTAATTCTTGACTAGGATTTGCGCTCCTCTGATAATAAAAACTTTTTACACCCTGTTCCCAACCAAATATAAGCAATTCACTAGCCTGTTTTGGTGGGCATTTCGGAGATACCATAACATTTAAGCTTTGTCCTTGATCAATGAATTTCTGTCTTTGTGCCGCTTGTATGACAACTTCTTTTTGAGAAATTTCCCCAAATGTTTTGAATACATCTTTTTCCTCATCAGATAAAAAATTTAGATGCTGGACAGAACCTCCTTTAACAAGGATAGATTTCCAAGTAGTCTGGGTGTTTTTTTTCTTTTCTTCTAGTAAGGACTCTAAGTAAGGATTCTTGTAAGTAAACTTACCTTTAGCTAAATCCTTTGTGAAATAGTTACTGTTTAAAGGTTCTATAGAAGGAGATACTTGACCTAAAATAAATGAACTGGAAGTGGTAGGGGCTATAGCCATTGTTGTCATGTTTCTTTTCTCATATCCTTCTAGATGCTCTGGCTCACCGAATAAAACAGCTAATTCTTTTGTAGCTTTATTGCATTTTTCTGAAATAGTTTTATGAATTTCAGAATTTAAAAACTTAGCGTCCATGCTCTCGAAAGAGATCATTTTTGATTGCAGATAAGAATGCCAGCCTAAAACACCTAAACCTAAAGCTCTTTGTTTTTTAGCGAAATTGTGAGAAGCTTTCATGAAAGGAATATCCTTGGTTTTTTGGATATACTCCTCCATAACTGCATCTAAAAAGTAAGTTAAAGTCTCTACAGCATCAGTCTCTACAATTTCATCCCACTTCAGTAAGTTCAGTGAGGATAGACAACAAACAAAAGACTCCTCTTCAGATGAGTGCAAGAATATTTCGCTGCAAAGATTAGAGGCGTGAATTTTAAGTTTTTTATCTTTGTAAGGTTTCGGAGCATTTGCGTTCGCAGTATCTGTAAAGAAAATATAAGGGTAACCAGTTTCGAATCTTTTTTTGACTACATTAGCCCAAGTGGAACGTTT
>Ga0209535_1001772_pt1 | contig 14354 bp, 4 predicted proteins | sample LinPmetageLP28_FD_184041 | JGI IMG/M metagenome (GOLD analysis project Ga0209535, IMG submission 184041) | Marine viral communities from the Pacific Ocean - LP-28 (SPAdes) (version 2) | ecosystem: Environmental > Aquatic > Marine > Oceanic | place: Pacific Ocean | collected 2009-08-22 | reverse complement strand
ATCTAACATATCTATAGGTGATTTTTTCCTCATTTTTTCTGTGAGAATTTTTCTAATCCAGAGATGCCAAAGCACCCCAATGTAATAAATAGGAAACTATTGTATATGAACTCATTAACTACTAAGTCCTTACCACACCATCCCGTTATGATGTCAATCAACATCACCAAAATCATAATGGCAAATGAAATAAATCCGACTACGGACTTTTCATTAATGTCATTATCGTCTTTAAAAATATCTGTGAATCCCATACTACAAAGGTAATACACTAATTATACCAATGCGCTGGTGAGAAATTAATAACTGTCTAGCAACTCTTTAAAAGGATATTTTCCCTCCTTCGTTTTTTTAATCATACTCTTATTAAATTCGAGTTGCAAACTCGATCTAGCATCATAAAGATCATTAAGAGTATCCTCATAATTGTCTAGTCTTTTAGTATTAGGAGTGTCCTCCTGTAGTTTTTTTATTTTTTTTATTGTTGCTGTAAAAGTACCTGCATTTTTTTTGAGTTTGTCTAATAATTTCTTAGCGGCAATAGCATCAACCATTAACTTATCGTTTCCATCTTCTATACTTTTGATTTTTGTTTTTGCATCCTTGGCGTATCTATCATGTAATGTCTCCACCTTCGTTTCTAATTCCCTAAACTTGGCATAGTCTTCAAATTGATTTCTTGAAGAAACAAATACCCTGACAAAAGGAATCTCCTTGGGGGATAGTCCTGTATTTTCAGCAAAGTTTTCTATATAAGTAAATGGGTCAGCGGCTTCGGTTTCACTTACTGCTTTCACTGTAGATTTTCCTACATTTTCTGTCCGTTGAACAGTCTTACCTAGACCTGCTAAATAATAACCTACTAAATAGTCAATTGCTTCAGGTGGAATATCCAATTTTCCTGGCACATCCTTCTTTCCGCCTGTCCCTAGATTTATACCACGAGCGAGCGCTTTACTTATCTCGCTTGTCTTTTCATTATCTGAATATGATTTAACCTGAGGTACGTCACTAAAAGGATTCTCCTCAGGGTATATTGCTTGACCATAATAGTCTTCATTTAATTGAAGATTAACAAAAGGCAACAATCCCGTAGGCGCAATAGTCTTTACAATAAAGTTTGCGTTGCTTGCAGAAGTTGGAAAGTTTAAAGGGGAAAAGGCTCCTACTGCCGCTCCCATTAGATTACCTAGTGCTTGACCTGGTTTCTGAATACCTAACGCTGTCTCTGCCGCCGCTACTCCCGCATAGTAAAATGCATTATAACCATACCCTATAGGTGATTTAAATACGTTATCTCCTGCAACGATAATAGCATTTGTTTTCTTTTCCCAATCAGGCAATTTCTCATACACGGTACGGCCATCTTCTTCCTCATCAGACCATAAGAGTTGATTAAGAACTGTAGTCATGAAACCAAACAAAGACATGCTATATGCTATTTTTCTAGGAGTGTTATATTTAGAACGAGGATCTAAGACCCTAAGAATAGTTGATGAACCTTGAATCGAGGCATTAAAAAATAAATACAAACTATTAAACAAAGAACCATAGGCTCCAGACCTATTAAAGTTTACAGTTAAGTTCTTTGCTAACTCTGCGGCTTTCTCTGCGCTTACGCCGCTTTCTCTAGCAGTAACATAGGCAGATAAACGAATAGCATTTTCAACAGAAGTATTATAACCACTAATGACTTTTAACATGCCCTTTGACGCATCAGCAATCTTCGTTGCTCCAGCCGCTACTTTTGACGGCTTATTGCCATTAGGGACGGCTTTTGCTAAATCTTTCGCTATCTCTTCTGGAGTAGGAGCATAAAACCAATCCGTCTTCGCTCCAGTCTCTTTAAACTCATCATAGTATTTAGATACTGCTTCTTGACGAGCCGCGGCTTCGGCTCTCTTTTTTCTAGAAAACCCTTTGAAAACATTAAGTACGCCCTTAGAAGTTACCTCTTGAGTTCTTATTGCCCTAAATGCTGGAAGTAAGTTTTTCATTACTCTAGCAACACCTTTATTGACGTCGCCTTTACCCATCTCCATGATTATCTGATTCTCTTCACCTTGAAGATTAGCAAGACCAGTTTGTAAGTCTCTAGTAAAGTTTCGTAAAACAAACTCAGGGTCTAACATTGTTATAGTGCTACTCATGAGCCTATTTAACGCACCTAATCCTTTAGTGTAGTTGTGTAGGCTTGACATATTAGAGCCGTCGAGAGCAGCCACGACTCTTGGGTCATCAAATTCCATTACTGTCCTTTTGCCCTTAACAAAAAGGGTTATAAGTTCTGGTCTTAGATCAATGTCATCTAAAGATCCAAACTTTTGTTGACTATAACCACCCAAAGACTTTGCATAGCCTTCCATGCTTTTTTTATTCTTTGGATCAGTTACTAAATTATAAAGCCTGTTCATTGACCTATTTTTTTGGGCTTTTATTATAACATGAGCGCGATCACTTAGAAGTTGAATCAAAGGATTGTCTGCCTCGCTCAACCTTCCTTTAGCCCTTTTAACAGTATTGTCTTTAACCTCTTGACTTTTGGATGAAGATTTCTGTTTATTTCGTGGCCTCTTTGATACATGAACGTACTCCTCAGTGATGTCGGAATCAATTGCCAACTCTGACTCAACAGGAGCAAAGCCTTTAAGGGGAACATAATATTTAAACCCCCTGTTCCAAGCCGTAAGTTTATTCCATTCTAAGTCTCTAGCCTTTAGCGCTTCCTTATTGGTTCTGGCTTTTGTTTCGGTGAACTCTTTTATTATTTTACTCGAATCCGTAGGGTCAACGATTTGATAATACTTCTTGCCGTCTCTAGTTTGAGTTTGTCTCTTGCCTCCCGTTAGCAGTCCGCTGTCAATCAGATCAGTTCTATTGTCTTCTAAGATCTGATATGTTAACTCTAAAACATTCCATACGTCTTTACGACCATTGGCGATTAAAGCCTCTTCAACTCCTCCAGTTTTCTTGAGGTCTTCTAAGGTGAGATCATATTGTGATATAATCTCTAAAGCCCTTTCATTAGATATACCACTAAAGTTTTCTCCCTCAAATTCAGGAGTTTTTCTAGCGTTTCTTTCAGGAACGTGAAGATGCATTAACAGATTACCCAAGGATTCAGCAGAGAGACCTGCTTTCCTCATTAGTTCACCTAGTTCATCTCTTTGTTTTTTAAATGCCTCTAATGCATTTGCCGAAGCACTATCGCCCAAGGTTAAAGCATTTATAATATCCTGATCAAGATCAACATATTTTCTGCCTGTTCTTTTTTGAAAGTCTTTTTGGAATTTTACAACAGAATAATATTTATCTACAAAGTTGGTTTGAAAGGATTCTAAAAAGTCAGTCAAGAAAACTTCCCTGAAATCATTAAATACATTTCTTGCACTAGCCTTTCCCCTTATTGGCCCTTCAACCTCTTCAAATCTTTTTTGTTTTAAAGCCTGCCTAGTTTCTAAAGTTTTCTCTCTCTCTATGTTGTCCTTTAAGGTTTGCGTTTCTTGAGCAGGAAGAGTAGTAACCTCCGATGTTGGAGCATTAGCCATGCCCATGCTTGCAAAGAAAGTATTTATACTCTTTCCTTGTTTTACTATATCGTCAAAGTTTACCGTGCCTCCTTCCAGTTCGGTCATGCTTATTGCCTTTGTAAACGGAATAAACTCTACTCCTTTTCCTGAAGCAGTCTTAGCAGTCCATGGATATGATTCGTGAAACTGAAATCCGTCAGCCTTTTCTGATGTTTGATACGGCTCAATTAACTCAGTGATTTTTATAAGCCCTGGGATGTAACCCCTAGGTATGTCAATCAATGCAGGGTCTGTAGTTCTCTTAACTAACTCCGCCCCTGTTATAACTCCCTTGATTTTTCCTCCTGGATTTTTAGCCTTAGTTTGTGTATCCCCAATTAGTTTGCTCATCAATGCTTTTCTCGCTGGGAATGTGGCGTTCCCCACACGAAATATATCCTCTAATTTCTTCAACACTTTGTTTATGTCTTTCTCTGCTAAAGCAGGAGACAAGTCGTTTAAGAATACATCTTTTCCGATTTCAAGAATTTTTTGTTTACCATTTTTATCTAATACTGGAATCGGTTTTCCTTTAGCATCTTTTTTAATTTTGCCATCTTTAGTTCTCTCAAACTCTTTTATATCTTTTTCTTTTCCAATTCTCATGCCGCTAATCTCTTCCAACTGTGCTCTGACGTCTGCCTCTGTTGCTGAACCAGTCTTTATAGCAGACCTTATTTCACCAAGACCCGTAAGTAAGAACTGAAAATTAGAAGCGTGAGAAGCGTCACTCATCACAACAGGCGCTAGGAAAGCAACCCCATTTTCTTTGATCTGTTTGTTTACAGGGATTGCGTATTTTTTTATACCTGCTTCTTCCGCTGAAGCCCAAGGCAACCCTACCTCTTTAGCATAACCAAACCCACCCTTGAGGTCTATAGATGTTCCATCTTTAAAATTATATCTAGCAACTGCCATTCTATCTGAAGGAGTAGTAATAATAGTTTCCCCTGCAAAGTCACTTGGGTCTCTTTGAATCATATCCATCCAGCCCTTGCTTCGCTTAACAAACTCAGTCTCTGCTTTTATTTTTATTGTTTTGCGAGGCTGTGCATTCTTTTGGGCTTGACGAGTTTCAAGAGTCGCTGTTGCTCCGTTTATCTCGTCCAGTAAACTTTCTTCTGCCTCAATAACATTTTCGATTTTCCCTGATCGAATATCGTCTTCTCTTTGAAGACGTTCCGCATCATTGATATCTTCTTGTTTTTGAATCTCGTCTTCAGCCTTTTCCCTTTGCTGAGTCTCTTTGAGTTTTCTTTTCTTTTCAGCCTCTTCTTTTTTAACCCTTGCTTTTCGTGCAGGAGTGTCTTTTTCAAAATTAGCCAAGTCATCAGGAGTTGCGTCAGGACGTAGTGTTTCTTTTTGACGAGTCTCAACAGGCGCTTGTTCAGTTTGAGTTTCTGTAATTCCAAATTCAATACCTTGGTTAAATGCTCTATTGAATTTATTTAAAAAGTCGATAACTTCTTTCTCTGAGTTTAAGTTCTGTCTAAAATTAGATAGCCCTGTAATACCAAGACTCTTCAATACATCATCAATAAAAGAAACAAGAGCATTAGTGAATTTAGTTTTTCCAGTTCTACTAAGTTGAGTATAAGTAGAAGTTAACTCACCACTTATTGTGGCGAGGAATTCTTCAGGTTTTACGCTTTCATCGTAAGCGGCAATCAGATCCTCTACATTCTTAACTAATGCTATATCATTAGAAGAAGAATTATTCATGGATTTCTTTAAGGCCGCCGCCATTCTATCGGCAATCTCTTTATCTTGTGCAAACTGCTCATAAAAAACTCCATGGAATGTTTCATGGGCTATGTCTGCACGAGTTGCATTTTCGGCGTTAATATGAATTTCTGGTTTACCAGTGTTAGGATTCTTTATTAATCTTCCTCCTTCTGTTTTTATAACTGGAGTGTTTGGATCTAAATCACCTAGAGTCCTACCATAACTATCAGTGTATTCATTATGTAAAAATACTTTTATCCTACCTCCAAATACGGCTTCTGCCGCTTTAGCGGCTTCGCCTAACTCACGAGCATCCTCTCCTGTGTCAAAATCTTCATATGTATTGGAATCCTCTATAAACTCATCAGGAGTCAATCCTTCCATCTCTACGTTAATAGGTGAGCCGTCAGCAGCATTGTACTTCTGTCTTTGCTTGGCCTCTTTGGCATCTATAGCCTTACCTGTTTCTTGCAAAGTGTATGGTGCGGTAAGTTCAGAATACTGGGCGTCTAGATTATTTATTTCATTACTATACTTCTCGTGTAGTTGCTTATCAATAGGCTTGTTATCCTTCATGTTGTTGGCGGCCTTGATCATAACACTTTGTTGACGCTGATCTATTTCTCCAACTTTATTTAATATTTCAGGATTGTCCAACCCAATTCGTTCAAGCAATTGCTGATTTTGAAAAGTCGTTTTTCCTCTTCTTTCAATCGCTTCTCTAAGTTCAGCAGTGTATATTAGTCTTTGATTACTTGTTAAAGTAGGATCTTCTAACCTCCTATGAAGTCTTTCTATATCTTTTTTAGCCCTATAATTACTAAAGTTTCTGCCCATCCCATTTTTAATGGCATTAATATCTGCTACTGAACCTGGAAGTCCATACACAAAACCAGCAGGGCCTCCAAGTAGCACACCATTTCCCATCTCTCTCAAACCAGCCTTAACATCTATAGGCTCTCCTCTAGCATATTGATTAAGTAACTCTTGACCAAAACCAGTTACACCCTCAGTGCCTGCGTTTGTACCAACATCTAACCCAATTCCTTTTGCAGCACCTAAGGCATAATCCCTTGTTAATTTCCTAAAGACCTGTTCAGACATTTTACCAGCAGCATACTTCTTAACTGCACGAGAAAGTATTCTACCGCCAGCCCATTCTGGAATTGCTTCCAATGCACCAAACGCTGAAGTGTAACCTAACTTACCAAGAGGAGTAAGTTCTTCATACCAATCTTGTCCAATGCTTTCGTCTTGAGCCATGCTAGTTCCATAAGCAAAAAGCAGAGGAATTGATGCCACTTTATTATAAGCAGAAAGGGCAATCAAGGGGAAAGTTTCAAAGATGGCTTCACCTACATATACAGCAGATCCTTGTCCGTCAAAGTCGTTGTCCTTTCCAAATCCAAATGTAGCAAGAGGATCTTTGCCTTTATGATCATATCCATAAAGTTCTGTAATCTTATCCCTTCGTGCTTTTGTTTCTCTAGCAATTCTTTCTAACTCTTCCGTGGGAAGAGGTGTGCCATCAGCAATGGCTTTTAGTATTTTTAGAGATTTAAGCCCCATGCCTAGCATAGTCGCTCCCCCCCTAGCGCCTGGAGCAAATATACCTTCTTTTAGAGCCGTCGTGACGCCCCCAAAGGATTGTGAGAGTTGTTCGTTTAGAATTGATTGTTGGGCTTCAGGATTAGCAATAGCGTATTTATCTACTTCTGTTAAATCTTCAGGACGAGATTCCGCAAGAGCAAATAAACTTCTAGAAAAAAGAGAACGATCCTCTTCTTCTTCTCCTTCGCTAACTAACGATCCTAGTATTTTACTTCTAAAGTTATCTTTTTCTTTAGTTCGTTCACTATCTAATTTATACTTTGCAAATATTTGGGCGTCTCTGGCGCCCTGATCCATTTGTAGTTGATTGTCCGTTAAACCCTGTTGCTTAACATCAAAAAAGTTTGGATTTAAAGAAGGTGTGACGGTGTTTAAACTGTCTGATGGCTCAGGCTCAGGCTCAGGATCAATTATACTTTGCGTGTCTACTTCAACTTCTTCTATCTGGGGTGACGAATCCCCAGACAAAGGTGTAGCCTCTGATTTTAAATCTGACTCCCCAGAACTTTGGTTCGAGTCTTTTTTTTTTTTACTCTCTTCGTATTCTTCTACAATAAGATCTAGTTCTGCTTCAGTGGTGCCTCTTTCTACCGCTTCATCAAGTTGCGCTTGAAGTATATCATCTATTTCCATATCTTATTGAGTTTTCTTTTTATTACTAAGCCACGACTTATACATCTCAGGAGTCATTTCTTTATCATACCCCTTAATAAATCTACGCATGACTTCTTTATATTGACCCTCTGTTCCAGACTGAAGAGCAATAATATCTCTTCTTGTTGTTGGTGAAAATTGAAGTTTGTAACCTTTGGCTTCCATCGCATCTACAAGTTGCGCGACATTTTTCTCTCCAGGTTGACCGACAATTCCCATTATATCTTCTAAAGATAATTTTTTTGACTCTGTTTTGTAACTGATAGGATTCCCGTCTTGAGTTGAACCAAAACCAAAAATATATGTACCATCTCCAACTCTTATAGGCTTAGTAGTTGCTAGTGACACTTCAGTATCCTTTCTGCTAAAATCTCCGTCATTAAAACGAGGAACAGGAAGAGGGAAGTCCTCTTCAGTCAGAGTAAGCGTTTCCGTTGTTAGAACTTTAGGAGTTCCACCTCCGCTACCCTTTGGAAGTCTTTTCTTGTTAGATAAGTTTCTAAGAATTTGATCTTTTACTTTAGTATTATACTCATCCACTAATCCTTGTATTGTTTCAGGGTCTAAGTTTTCTACAAAATCATAATCTTCAGGTGAAGCCACTCCGTTTTGTCCCCTAAGTCCATTTGCAACTAACATAGTTAAAGCAATATCTTTTTTTTGACCAGGCTCTGTATTACTAGCCTGCCAAGCATCAATCCATTCAGAAGTTGCTGGAACGTCTAGTTTTCCCGTTGACAAAAATTCATTATTAAATTTATCACCTCCAATATTAGTAATGTATTCCGCTTGATCAACAACGCCCTTTATAGGCGTTTTAAAGCCTCTTGGAATCCTACCTGTAGCGTTCCAGTTCTCTGCAATAAAAGTCATGCCTGCTTCATCAATTGGCTTAGTCGCTATGTCTTGTAATCTATTGCTTGCCTCTGAGACAGGTATGGGTAGTTTGTTGGCGTTGTCAGAAATATAGTCTTGCTCTTTCGCCCACTGACCTGATATAAACTCTGCACTACCTCCAACATTACCGTAATGTCTATATCTGTCCATTAATTTTTTTCGATTCTGAGGAGTGTCGTTTAATGCGACAACATCCCACATATCCTCTACTTCTTTATAAGCCTGTTGAACCAAAGGCTTATGGGCAGGAAGATATTTTCCATTTTTCTGTTGAAACTGATTTAAAAAACTTAAAGTTCTAAATGAATCTTGTTTTCTTCGTCTTTGTTCCTGATTAGCAGCCCCAACTAAATTAGGGATTTGAAATACATTTGGTTCTACGCCTGGATCTGCCATTACTTAAACTGGGATTTAGAAAGCATTTGTCTTACAAACTTATGAAGAGGCGATGAACCGCTTTTAGAATGTTTTCTTAGTGACGATGCTTGACTTGGATTAAATATATATTCTCCGCCTGTCATTTCTCCAACTTTGTCTCCTCCATTAGCGATAATGTGTAGCGGATTAGTCTTATGAGAGAACTTACCAGGAGTTTTCTTTGCTTTATATTTCTTGCCTCCTCTTTGAAAAGACTCTTCCTCAAATTGGTCTTCAAAATCCACATAATCTAAATCTCCTGGAAGTCCTTTTGATTTTCTAAATTTACGCAGAGAAATATCTTCAAATCCGCCCTGTCTAATATTTTTCATTGGAGGGCCATCTGAAGGATATAAATCATAATTACCGTCAGGATTTAATAGCAGAGTTTTACCAATTCCCGTATTTAAGGGTCTAGTTCCTGAAGTTACAAAACGATTGCCTGATGACTCTACAGGATAGTTTTCTTCACTTAAACTTATATTTTCTTTTACATCTATGGCTCTGGGTAAATTGTTTTCTTCAGAAATATTTACATCTAAAAGTTCATCTAGACCTGATTCATCAAACTTTCCAGTTACATTAGGTGTGCTAATCTGAGGATCCATGTTTAATCCTAAACCTGGGCCAAAACCTCCTCTGTCTGCTCCTGCGTTAAGTCCTTCGTTAAGAAGTGACTTATCTGCTTTCAATTGATCGCTTAACATACGAGCATCTCTAGCAGTTTTTTTATCAGCACGAGAAATAGCAGCACCACTACCTTTTTGTAGGTTTGCTTGTGCTAAACCTGACCCTAGTGAAATGGCGGCATTACCTATGTTTTGAACCCCTGCTTGTCTTGCTCTTTGAAGATCGGCCCTGTCGCCTCTAAATTGCTGAACTTGCTGGATACGATCACGCTCTTCGCCTTGATTGACTCTGGCCATCGCATTCATTTCCTGTTGTCTTTGTCTATATAAAACGTCAGTTTTAGCAGAATCAGCAGCACGTTGAACTCCAGACAAAGCACCTGCTGCTCTTGAACCTCCCGCTTGTAATGCATTTACAGAAGTACCTAATGATCTGTTTATTTGATCTACGGCTTGATTTGCTATAGACTGATCTTGTGCAGCATTAAGCATCCTAAGTCTAGAAGCAGGCGTAACATCTAAAGGGTTGTCCATCATCGCCATGCTTCGCTTGGCTCTGTTTTGTTGATTTAAACCATACAGGGCTTGACCTCCCGCAAGGCCTCCTTGAATTAATAGTGATGCTGTTACTGGATCCATGTTACAAATTTAATCATTTATTGCCCTAATTGGTTAGCCAAAGGCGATTTAGAAAATACAGCATTAATTGCATAAAGTTCAACCACCGATATACTAGAGTTAGAGGCTTTTATTTTTAAGTAATAATCTCTCATTACATCACCTTCAATAGCAGAATTCGCTAGTGTAACTATTATATCATTAGCAGATACTGTTGCCGCCGCGTTTAGCGTTAAAGTCTTGTTTGTGGCAATAGCCGTTGCAAACGTATTCAACGGGGTAAGGTTTGATCCATTCACCCTGTATAAGGCAGTGTTCGTTCCTACAGGAAAAGGATTATTATTTATGTGGTTTTTAAATATTAAGGTAGTTCCTGTTGATGAACTTGCTAAAGTTCCAATAGAAAACACTTGAGATGTTCCATCTACTGAACTCAAGTCTCCTGTTGCTAAAACGCTAGTGTTTCTAGGTATAGGTGCATAATAGAACCCTTCTTTCTTTTGCCAAACTTCTGTAGAAGCAACTCCCGTAGTTGGGATATCCGTCGCTTGATTAGTATTAGACAATGTACATGCCCATGTAGAATCGCCTTCGAGGCTTAGGGCCTCATACGCCTTAACCATAGAAGGATTAATATTGGACACTACTTCAATAATTGCGTCTCCTCTTGCCCCTCCTGAGTATGTAGGTGGAGAGCCTGTGAACTTGCCATAGTAAGTACACCTCGGTACGGCTGTGGTTCCAAAAAACTCAGCATGTTCATATATTCTACCTGATTTAAACGTATACAGTTGATCACTTATTGATTGAATTCTTTCTGGTCTAAATGTATACTTGTTGTTCCATCGTGGCTGATAGCAGTCATAACCTATAGTAAAGTCACCTAGAGTTTCTACTTCTGCACCTATTGTTGTAGTAGATAAATAAGTTGTATTGTCTAATGTTATTTCTTCCGTTGATTGATTATATGTACCATACGAAAATGCTGCCTGAGCACTTGTTGTCATAACAATAGGTATGGCATTGTTTAAACCAATTGAAGTAGACCCAGCGGGCATAGGTATTTGAGTCGGGGCAAACTCTGTGGCTAAGAATATAGATTGCAAAGAGGTTAAAGTGTCTATTATTAATAGACCTGCCCCTGAGTCTTGAAATTTATCTTGATCCTTTTGATACTCTCTCGGATCAGAGTCCCAAGAATAAGTTGAGGTGTCAGAGAATATAGAATCAGTATTTATCTTACCATTAGTTACTCTTCCTGCTCCCACTCCTGTCACTGGAGTTCCAGTCACATTGTCGCTAATAGTTATTACGACAGTGTTTACTGAGTCGGCACTAATTAAGAACTCTCTTTGGTCATAGTCTACACCCGCAATTATTTGCCGATTAGTTGCACTCTCTTCAAGAGAAAAGAAATTATTCTTAAAGAAAGAATCTACGTTGAGATCGCTCAACACACTTATTCCTCCTTTTTGAGATATCATTAAGACTTTACCGCTTTTTACATCAGCAAAAAACACTTGATCTCTCCAAATGCTTATTGACTCTGGGTTATTATTACAACCATATTGACCAGGGTAGTATTGTATAGGGCCTACTATGTTTTTAGAAGCCGTAATCTCTGACTTTCCATCACCAAATTCTATTATGTTTCTGGATACAGGAATAACACCCGCTCGCCTTTCCTGAATGACATACATGACTTCATCGTAAGAAATCAAACCTTTTATAGAGCCGTACTCATAGTTGTAGTCAAAGAAATTTGTCTTTGATAAATTAAATGAAGAAAGTCCTAAAGTCCTAGAGTCTACAATAAAAGGATCGCTCCATGTTACCGATCCCCGCCTTTTGATAGTACGGGCTTCTGGTTGGTAAGCAAATGGGCGACCCCTAGAGGTAAAGTTAGAAACAAAAAAGTCACTAACGCTGGGGTCTTCAATAAAGCCAACAACAGAGTTCTGAGTAAATGCGGACACGGCATTACTTGCTATATCGCTATTTTGTGGGGCTGGTGCAACATAAAGCGTTCTAAGCCTAAAATAAGAATCACCTTGGTCTATTTGAAATACCGACTCAGGATTGATTACTGTCATCGCATTTGAGGTGCCTGAAGTTATCCCTATGTTTTCTGTAACATAAATCCTATAAGCGTAAGTAGCGTTATCGTAGTTTGTAGTAACATTACCAACTGTTATTTTTTTAGAAGTATCAGAATTTAAAGTCAGAATATCTCCTTTATATACTAACTGATCACTATAAAAAGCAATTTCAGCGTCAACCGTTAAAGTGTTTACCGTTACAGCAGTGGTTAATCTTTCGGTTCCGTACACACCGTTGTTAACCTCTAGAACATTACCTAGTTCAAAATAAACATCTGTTTCAAAAGCGTTATTTTCTCTATATACTTCAATGACACATTGGTTATTCCAAAACGATTCGTCATTAAGTATGTCTTCAGGTCTAAAGCCTACAGCATCTTCATTACTTTCTATAGAAAGAAAATCTCCTGTTGTGTTGTTTAAAGCGAATGTGCTGCTCCTATCTAGTATTGGGTTTTTATTTACGTCAGAGTCAAATGACTCTACTCCTGTAATGTTAAACTCAAACGTAGTTTTTAAATTATCTCCGTATCGAACGATTCTTAACCTATCTCCTTGAGAATACTTATACTCGATTAACGCGCCATATGCTTCTCGGTATGAATTGGACTTGCCTTGAAGAGTTCTTAGTGATAAAAATATTTGAGAGTTAGCACCAAAGCCACCCTGTAAGCCGTCATAGTTGGACGCTAGATACGCACCACCAATACCGTACTGAACCTTGTTTATAATAGATCCCTGGCCTACATAGACTGGAGCATAATAAGAGGCCCAACTTGGAGCAACTGAATTAAGTCTTCCAACTACATTTGCTGAACCGTCAAGATTATTTTGATCTGTCCTATTGTTAGTGTGATCTATTTCTACAGTGTTAAACTTTTGAACCCCTCCTGGGCGTCCTCTGTCGTCATAAAGAACTATACCTAGTTGATGCTTAGATCCCGACTTAAAACATTTAGTTCCATTCGCGTCTGTATTATTAACAAAGAAATTAGAACCAGAAACAATGTTTGCCCCTGTACAACTAACAACCCCATCCCTATTAGAGCCTTGATCATTTAAGGCAGGGAATTCATTTCGACCATTGGAGATTGTTTTAGTGATTGCATTGTTCTGAAGCCCCACTATTCTATTGTTTATACCTTCTGAATTGGTACCTTCAACAAAGTCAAATCTAGATATATCTGATTCAGGACTATCTACCTCACAAGGGTCAGTTCCTTTGACCATCTTGTCAACCTGTAAAGTTAGCCTCTCCATCTTGATTTGCATTTGGCGCACTAAAGTGGATCCGCCTCCTGTTTGTTTAATCCTAGCAAAACCTTGACCCCTAAATGCAACACTTTCTGTTTCTACGCTACTATTTCCACTGGTGGTTACCTTACTAAATCCACCCTCTCCGTCTTGAGGTTGAACAAAGAATGGATAGTTTTTTGTTATTGCCTGAATTACAATATTAGCCGCTTCTATATTTGTTATTGATGCATTATTTGCGCCTAGAGGAATATCTATAACTTCTTCAACTTGAACGCCACCCGATATAAGTTTTATTCCATTCCTTATACGAGCAAAAGGAATGCTTTCTTCTTTAGCAACGCTAGTTCCCTTTTGAGATGTGAACTTAATAGTAGGGGGGCTATTTAAATAACCTTTAGGAAAAACCCCTACAATCGGATTTGTTGAGTTAGTGTCCTGCCAACGCATGCCACTTAGTTCCTCCAAGTTATTGGCCCCTGAACCTACAAACCTATAATTTCTATCATCTCCTAGGTCGTTAATAAGTCTGATTTTTCCCCAGTCGTAAACAAAGTTTACTAGAACTTTAGATTGCTCTGTTATAATAGAAGGCAGTGTAGAAAAGTCTAATTCAAACCTTTTACTCTCGCCGACGGGTCTTGCGGCTTCCCCGCTACCTTGAGGGAATCCTTCAATTTGAGAAACACCTATATTATATATAGGAGCGGTTGCATTATAGTTAGGCTTAACTGAAGACTGACCTAAGTCTATGTTAGGATATCCATCACTATAACCACCATAGAATAAACGGCCATTTGCGATGGCCTGAGCGTCGGCTATCTGAGGTACGTTATCATATATTTTATCCTGAACTTCAGTAGACAAAGGAATAAAAGCCT
>Ga0209535_1001771_pt1 | contig 14358 bp, 16 predicted proteins | sample LinPmetageLP28_FD_184041 | JGI IMG/M metagenome (GOLD analysis project Ga0209535, IMG submission 184041) | Marine viral communities from the Pacific Ocean - LP-28 (SPAdes) (version 2) | ecosystem: Environmental > Aquatic > Marine > Oceanic | place: Pacific Ocean | collected 2009-08-22 | reverse complement strand
AAGAGATGATGTGAATAACTCAGTAACCAAACTGGTTGGTGAGCAGATCCAGAAACAGTTTGACTTCTTTGAACAGTCAAGTGCGGCATCAGGTATTGATTACAAATTCACAGGTAGAATCGAGATGCTAGATGGTGGTAACGGAGCGAGCACACCAAATGTGTTAGAAACATTTGAGTTATACGGTGCTTACATTGAAAACGTGAACTACAACACACTAGCATACGCAACTTCAGATCCAGCAACTATCACTATGTCAGTGAGATACGACAACGCAATCCAAACGCCAACAGGCACAGGAATTGGAACAGCAGTAGCTAGAACAATCGGTACTCTAAGTACTGGTGGTGGACAGTAATACAAAATTAAGTTAGCAATTATAAACAAAAAAGCGTCTTTATAGGCGCTTTTTTTGTGACTATAAATAACACTATGCCAAGCATTAACAATTATCTACAAGGTTTCCAAGACGGTCTGCCCGGAATGAAGGATTACCAACACGCATCAAGATTGTACATAGACAACAATCACAAGCTGATGCCAAAACAAAAATTCCTGTTCCACGTGGTGTTCAACACAGACGAGACATTGTTCTCAAATGGTTTCAATTCCGGCGAGAGATACGAACTGAACATGTTGGTCAAGAGTGCCGACCTACCAAAGTATGACATGAGCATGGAAGAGAAAGTGCAGTACAACAAGAAGATGTACACGGCAACCAGGATCGCATACGAACCAGTGAACATAACATTCCACGATGACCACGCAGACACTGTCAATGCGTTCTGGAAGAAATACTACGAGTACAACATAGCAGACTCCATAGGTATGAACTCGGACCTAACAATTTCTAACACCAAAGACGATTACTACGAGTTTGGAGATAATAGAGCAACAACAAAATTTGGGCTAGACACTCCAAAACAAAGACGAAAACCTTATCTAAAAGGCATAGAAATTTTCGTGTTACACAAACAGAGGTTCACGTCAATGACATTGGTAAATCCAGTGATAGGATCGTTCTCCCATGACAACCTGGACCAAGCCGACGGCACTGGGGTGCTACAGAACACCATGCAGATATTGTACGAGACGGTGATATACAAGTCAGGCATAGTCAATAAAAACAATGTACCGGGATTCGCCACAATAAATTATGACAACTCTCCTAGTCCGTTGACTGTGTTAGGTGGGGGAACCAATAGCATCTTTGGGCCAGGAGGCGTGGTCGATGGCATAGGATCTGTTATTAGGAATGTCAATAATGGGAATATACTAGGTGCAATATTAAGTGCATCAAACACCTACAATAATGCTAAAAAAATTAAAAAGGGTGATGTGAAGGAAGAACTAAAAGGCATAGCAAAAGACGGTGTGCTAGAGGTAGGCAAACAGGCTGGCAGTATCACCAATCCTGTGTCACAGTTTTCAGTTGGTGCCGCAGTGGCCGCCGGCGTTGTACTGGCATCTGCAAGGGGCACAGCAGACAACAAAAATCAATCCAACAACACTGTGATATCAAATCCATCACAAGATACTAATACGTATCTAACTGCGGATGAGGCATTTAATCTTGTGTCCAATGACAGCAATATCAGAGATGAGATCGCGGCTGGCATATACTACAAAGACATAGGTTCTCGTAAAGCGTTGACTGTTGCAGAATCAGATGTGGAATACACAGGATCAGCTGACAACATAAAAAATGTTTATACCAACAAGGCAATTACAGACATCAGGAAATTAGTCACAGAGGGATATATAAAAATTGATAGGCAAACACAGGACGTGGCTATCGCAACAGAGAAAGCATCATTATAATGGCTGAATTTTACACAAACTTACCTCCCAAGCAGAAAGACGAGCTTGATAAAACTATTGAGAAACTTACGACCACTGATTACCAAACTGAATACCAATTCAACGTAGGTGAATACGATGCAACTGTCGCCTTTTTTGTAAAACGTAATTTTAGTAGAACAGCCGCGGAGTCCACTGCTTATGCGATACTATCACAGGCCAAGATCGACAACATCAAACCACAACAAATTCTAGACCAACTGACATACGCCAATCCGGCACTTTTGTCTGAGTTAATCACTATAATTTTAAACGCCAACAGGTACAAGTCAAGTAGGCTGGGTGTAAGGAAAACGCTGGCCGCAAAAGAGACGGTATCTAGAAACATAATAAACTAATGCTACCTAGATTTGCAAGAGGGAAGTTCTCTCCCAAGAACCAAGAGAAGTACGTGGGCACTAAGACACCAACATATAGGTCAAGTTGGGAACACTCGTTCATGAGACTGTGTGATGAACACCCCAACGTTTACCAATGGGCAAGTGAATCAATAAAGATACCTTACAGACATCCATTCACTGGCAAATACACAGTGTATGTTCCTGACTTTTTTATAGTTTATCAAGACAAGCAAGGAAAGAAACATGCAGAAATGGTCGAAGTCAAACCCATGAGTCAGACCACCATGGAAGCGGCAGGCAAGAGCATGGCGAAGAAAAAACAAGTCGTAATAAACATGGCCAAGTGGGAGGCCGCGAATGCATATGCCAAACAGAGAAAGATAAGATTCCGTGTGGTGTCAGAAGAACAGTTGTTCCACAACGGCAAACGTAAGTAAATACGAGCATGACAAAGAAATTAGAAGATATATTAAATTTACCAAATGTAAAAGAAGCATTCAAAGAGGTAGATAAAAAGGAAAAAGACAAAAAAATTAAAGAGGCCAACGGTCAGAATGCCTCAACCAAGAACCTAGATCCAAAAACACAGGCCAACCTACAAAAAAGTTACGCAGAGTTTGACAAGATAGCGGCCGCATTACCACAGGTGAAAGGACTGGGAGAGCTATCAGACCTGGAACTTGATAAACTGGCCATAGAGGCTGAAGAAAGTTACAAGAATCTAATGGATCTTGGCATGAACGTGGACTCACGGTACTCGGGGCGTATATTCGAAGTTGCCGGTAATTTCCTACGGAACGCCATAGATGCCAAGGGCTCCAAGATAGATAAGAAGCTAAAAATGGTTGAATTACAGCTTAAAAAAATGAAGATGGATCAGGGCAACAAGGATGGTGGCCCTATAGAAGAAAGTGATGGATTTGTTATATCGGATCGTAACGAATTAATGAAAAAACTACTTAAAAAAGATTAATGAAACTGCCTGAAAATTTTTGTTCAGCGCCGTTCCTACAACTACAAACTTCTCACAATGATAATTGTGGTCCTTGTCCCCAAAATCCAAATCTTTGGCGGGTGGCAGGAAGTATAACAAATAAATGGCAATCTAAAGAGCTTCAAAAACTAAGGCAAAGTTTCCTCAGCAATAAAAAAGATCCACAGTGTAAAAGCTGTTGGAAAGAGGAAGAAGCCGGGAAAAAAAGCCTGCGTTTAAGATTGGCAGAACATAAAGGAAGTAAAAATACAAAAAAAATATTTGAAAAATACATACAAACGAAAAAATATCTTGAATATCCAAGAGTGCTTACAATCATACCAGGAAATGAATGTAATTTAGCCTGTCCGTCATGTGATGGAAGACATTCCAGTAAATGGAACAGTTTGATTGATAACGGAGATTACAAATTTCAATCAATAAAAATGAATTGGAACTTGTCAGATGCTGATTATCAAGATATTGTTGACAATTCGGAGAAACTACAGAAGATAGAACTGTTCGGCGGAGAACCATTCCTTAACAAACGTAATAAAAAATTGTTGATAGATAAACTTATTAAAAAAGGTACCGCAAAAAAAATTACACTGTATTTCAACACAAACGGTACACTGTTTGACGACAAATACATGAAGAATATCACTGAAAATTTTAAATTTGTAGAAATAAGACTGTCCATGGACGGGTTGAATAAACAATTCGAGTATCTTCGTTATGGAGCAGACTTTGAGAAAGTCTGTATAAATGCTAAAAAATTTAAGGCACTACCAAACACTGATTTTGAAATTATATGTACTGTTTCTATTTTTAATTTGCTTTCCCTCGGAGATATAGATAATTTTTGCAAAGAACAAAATTGGACTGTGCATTACAATATGGCAGGATGGCCGGCAAGGTTGTTGCCCCACAACATACCTGAAAATGTAAAGAAATACATTAAATTAAGCGAAAAATTTATCTATATTGAAAAGTATACTAATCTGCATGTTTGCGACGAGAATGCATGGAAACATTTTGTTGAATATACCAAGGAATTAGACAAAAATAGAGGTTTATCGTTTAAAAATACATTCCCTAGACTATATCAGGCAGTCAAAAAATACGGCTATGAATGATCAATAAAGGCTAAATATTGCATATGAGCACATTTAAAGACTACCTAACAGAAGCAGTAAAGTCATATGACTACAAAATAAAGATCGCTGGTGCATCTAAAGACATCGACAAGAATGCGTTAGAAACAGCACTACAAAAATTTGATCTTGCTAGTATGTCGGCAGGTAAGACTACACCAATCATGACACTACCACTTGATTTTCCTGCCTTAAGTAATGAGTCAGTGACGATATTTGACGTTACAACGAATTATCCAGAGTCACCGAGAGTGATGCAAGAATACCTTTCAGACTTACTTAGGATTCCAATGTCACACATGGTTGTTAGAAAACCAGGAGAACCTACAGAAGAATACCAAGACGAGATGCAAGTCGCAAAAAAATCAGAGTTTGCAAACAAATTGGCAAGCGTAGAAACAAAATTCCAAGAGCATCCAGTTAAAGGTGAAGAGCACTATGGCGACAAACACAACATGGGCTTACTCAAAGAACTATTAAAAGATAGAGAAACTAATCCGGTAGATGCTCCTAAAGAAAAGTCAAACATAATGCCAAACGAGGATGACAAGACTGCAGGGTCACCGATAAGTACAGGACCGGGACCAGTCAAAGGAAATCCACATCCAACGGCACTACAGGGTTTTAAACAATAAAGGAAAAAAGTTATGGAAATGATCGACGTACTACAAAAATTAAGAGAAATAGCAGAGACTAAACCAGAGTTAGTTGCAGACGCCGTTGACAATGTTCAGAGAACAAATCCTAAACAAGAAGTTGCAGAAGGTGGCATGAAAGATTACTTGCACGACGAAGCAGAGAAATTATCTAGAGAAGAATTCATTAAAAAGCACGGTGAAAGTTTAGCGGGTTTTTGGGATTCAATAAACGGTAGCCAAGAAGCAGTAGAAGGCAAAATGCCTGCAGGCCTAAAAGCATACCATGATAAAAAAGCAGGCAAAGAAGAAAAAGATGATAAAAAAGAAACTGTGAAAGAGGATATAAAGATATCAGCAGACACTCCTCAAGAAGCAGGCATGATGATGCAAATTTTAAAACTAGCAGGTGTACAGCCAGTAGACACAGCAATGATGAATCAACCTGATCAGGACATGGAACCTAAACCAGACATGGATCAAGACGATGCTATGGGCTCTATGCAAATGGCTAAGATGAGAGACATGATGACTGCACCAGATGAAGAAAAAGCGGCAGAAACATTCGCAAACGAACCTGAAGAAAAAGTTCAGGATGTTGATTCATTGGTGAACAAACACTCAGGTGGATTAAACAGACAGAAAAGTTCTTTCTCAAGAGCAGAACCAGGTGATAATCCAATGACTGCAGAAGACAAGATCACTGAACAAGAGTTGGCAAATAGTCTTAGAACACAGTATGAAAATTTCAAAGAAGCATACCATAAAAAAGCAAAGATGGATGAAGCACCGAAACCTGACTTCCTAGACATGGACAAAGACGGCGATAAAAAAGAACCAATGAAGAAAGCCGTTAAAGACAAAGAAGAAAAAGAAGCAAAGTAATACTTTTCCAAGTACTAAAACAGCGTTAAATACTACACCATGGCGTATGTATCACTAGATAGCGACCAAATAAAGAAGGCGCACAAGAAACACAAATACACAAAAGAGCAGGTAGAACAACTCGAGAAGTGTATGGACAAAAAGACTGGTCCATTGTTCTTCATGAAAACATTCATGCAGATTCAACATCCAGTAAAAGGATCAATGCCATTTGAACCTTATCCATATCAAGAGAGATTGATCAACAGTTACAACGATCATAGATTTTCAATTGCCATGTTACCTAGACAGACAGGAAAGACAACCTGTGCCTCTGGGTTTCTTATTTGGTATGCTATGTTCAGACCAGATTCACAGATACTAATCGCGGCACACAAATACGCAGGTGCATCAGACATCATGTCAAGGGTGCGTTATGCTTATGAGATGTTGCCAGCATGGATCAAAGCAGGTGTAACACAGTACAACAGGAACAGCATAGAATTTGATAACGGATCAAAAATTATGGCAACCACAACAACTGAAAACACAGGGCGGGGTATGTCACTTACATTAATATACTGTGATGAGTTTGCGTTCGTGCAACCACCAGAAAAAGCCAAAGAATTTTGGACTTCACTATCTCCAACATTGAGTACGGGTGGTAAGTGTATGATTACATCAACACCTAACTCAGATGAAGATCAGTTCGCATTGATCTGGAAAGAGGCTAATAAAAGATTTGACGAATATGGCAATGACCAGATTACAGGAACAAACGGTTTCTATGCCATGAAAGCACACTGGTCAGAACATCCTGACAGAGATGAAGAATGGGCCCAAGCAGAGAAGGCCAGAATAGGTGATGAGAGATTCAGAAGGGAACACGAATGTGAATTCTTAATCTTTGATGAAACACTTATAGATAGCATCCACTTGGCAGACATGGAGGCCGCGGCCCCTGTAGAAACAACAGGACAGGTACGTTGGTTCAAGCGTCCAACACCAGGAATGACCTATATGGTATCGTTAGATCCTAGTATGGGTACAGGTGGAGATTATGCCGCAATACAAGTTTTTGAATTGCCTACATTCGAACAAGTAGGTGAATGGCATCATAACACAACACCAATGAATCAACAGGTAAGAATACTCCAAGGAATCACAAAACACCTACATGAATCAATCATGGAAAAAGATGCAACAGCAACACCACAAATATTTTATTCTATGGAGAACAACTCAATCGGAGAGGCGGCACTGCTAAGGGTAATGGACCTAGGTGAAGAAAACATAATGGGCATGTTCTTGTCAGAGCCCATAAGGAAAGGACACAGAAGAAAATTTAGAAGAGGATTCAACACAACAGCAAAACATAAGATAGATGCATGTACAAAATTCAAAGAACTTGTAGAAAACAATAAAATGAAGATAAACTCACAGTTGCTGATATCAGAACTTAAAGACTTTGTTGCCAGTGGTATGAGTTTTAAAGCAAAACCGGGTCAACACGACGACCTTGTAAGTTCTTGTTTACTAATGACTCGTATGATGAAAGTACTGGCAGATTTTGACCCTAAAATATTCGAGAAATGGACAGACAGAACAAGTGAGATCACACCCATGCCCATATTTGGAACGTTCACAGGATAATAAATACACTATATGAACCCTAAAAATTCAGAAGATTTATTCAACAAGATCAGATCACAGTTCTCAAACATTAGATTAGGTGATGAGAATGGGGCCGCTACAGCAGACCCAAGCAGTGCAGTATTTTTTGAGTTTGAATTCCAAGAAGACGCAGACACATTTGGGTCTGTCAGCATCAGTCTAGCAGATGGTGAGAACATGAAGGTGTACTACAACAGAGATCTAGTCAGCAAGATAGACGAAGATAGCAGAGACGAATGGTATGCTTTCCTTAAAGAATTGAAAGACTTCTCTGTGGAGCATCAACTGAGATTTGACGTAAGAGATATCACTAAAAATAACCTAACGAAGCAGGATTATGAAAATCTTGCAGATACGAACAAAACGGTAAATACTGATGAAATGTCAGAAGAACTAGCAAGAATCTCAAAATTAGCAGGCGTTACTGAAGGCCTAACTGGAACAGCAAAACGTTCATACGAGAATCTAGAAAAAACAAGATTAATAATCAGACACAAAGGCAAAGTTGACGAAACTGTGCCGGGTGCAAGATCAAGACAGATACAATCACTATACATCGAAAATGAGGATGGTGAAAGATTCAAGTATCCACTTACACACCTAGCAGGTGCAAGAGCAATGATGAGACACGTGTCAAATGGTGGAAGACCACATGACGAGTTTGGACAGCACATTGTTTCGACATCAGAGGACATAGCAAAATTAAATTCATTCTCAAGATACGTCACCAACAAAGATCAGTTAAATGATAATGCAGGTGACATCATTGAACAGACTAAATTGAAACTTGAAAATTTAAGAGGTTACATGAAGAACCTTTCAAACCAAACACACTACGAAAACGCAAGTAAAGATTTCAAAACAGCAGAAGAACAAATATTAGATGATGAAACTGTTAACAAAATGAGAGAGAAGTTCACAATGACCAACCTAGACAGCAGAGTTGAAGACGCACTACCGATCATAAACAAAATAATGAGTGAGCTAGAAGCACCTAAAGAAGAGGCACAAGTGAATGAATTAGATCCAGGTGACGAGCCAATTGACGCACCAATACAGGCACCAGTTGATCACGGTGCGGTCGTACAGAGTTTCTTGAATGATCCTGATCAAAAATTAGTACTAAGAAAAGACGACACAGCAGACAAGATGCTGAAAGTAACAAAATTCACAAACAAGAACACAATGTTAAGTTCTATACTATCAGACATAGCAAGTAGGCTTCTGACTAAATCAGGTGAGGAAGATAGGGTGGCAAACTTTGCTTCAAGAGTTGCAGATGAGATGGAACAAGAGAATTCAGCAACATTCAAAGCTACACCAGACTACATCAAAAATAAAAAGATCGCAGTGCAGTTGGCTAAAAGATACATTGACGACTACAAGAAAATGCAGTCTGAACCAGGTTACACAGATCAAGTGAGAATGGATCCAGCAGATTTCAGTCCTAAGAAAGACATCAAAGGTAAAGCAAAAGAAACCGAAGCATTTGAGTCATGGGTTGATGAAACAGTGAATGAATATGCGACGGCACCCAGAGACGAAAAAGACAGACAAGAAAAATTAGATGCACTCGCCGACCTAGAGAAAAATCCAAAACTTAAAGACCCGGAAAGCATCGAGGCAATTAAGAGTCGTCAAAAAGAATTAATGACAAAAGAGCCAGTTGCGGCAGAAGGAAATGAATTTGCAAACGCAGTAAGAAAAGCAAAAGCGGCAGGCATGAAGGCAGGCGACAAGTTCAAAGTAGGCGACCAAGAATACGCCCTAAAAGATGCCATTGAGATGGCAGGACTACAACTTGAAGAATTTTTCTCAGAAGAAGACGATGAAGCAGAAGCACAACCATCTGCAGATGCACAAGCAGAAGCTGAAAAGATCAACACAGAATTAGATAGAATCAAACAACTAGCTAACATCTAATAATAAAACCTCCACATTACCAATAATAGTAGTAGACAACTGATAAATATAGTTGTATATTAAGTACTATATGTCTAATATACACTTAGGCAAACTAAAACAAACATAGGCACACAAGGAGGCTTACATTATGGCATCATTAGCTGAAATAAGAGCGAAGTTGAAATCTCAAGAAGTGAATCGCTCCACTTCCAACACAGGCGGAGACAACGCCATTTATCCACATTGGAATATAGCAGAAGGATCAGAAGCAGTAGTTAGATTCTTACCCGATAAGGATACAAACAATACATTTTTCTGGACTGAAAGAAACATGATCAAATTACCTTTCGCAGGTATTAAAGGTCAGACTGATTCTAGACCAGTGCAGGTACAAGTACCGTGTATGGAGATGTACGGCAAGACTTGTCCAGTACTAACGGAAGTTAGACCATGGTTCAAAGACAAGAGCATGGAAGATATGGGCAGAAAATATTGGAAAAAGAAAAGTTACATTTTCCAAGGTTTTGTTACAACGAATCCATTAGCAGAAGATTCAACACCTGAGAATCCAATTAGAAGATTTATTATTGGACCTCAAATCTTTAACATCATTAGAGGAGCATTGATGGATCCAGAGATGGAAGAAATGCCTACTGATTATGTAAAAGGTGTTGACTTTAGAATCAATAAAACTACTAAAGGTGGTTATGCTGATTACTCAACATCAAAATGGTCAAGAAGAGAACGTGCATTAGATGAGGCAGAGAGAGCCGCAATCGAAACACATGGTTTACACAACCTAGGTGACTTCAGACCAAAAGAGCCAACAGAAGCAGAAGTTAAAGTAATCGCAGAACTATTTGCGAAATCTGTAGAAGGTGAGGCTTATGATCTTGAGCAGTATGGACAGTACTTCAGACCTGCAGGGATGGCTTACCAAGGTAAACCACAGGTACATGTACCGACTGCATCGGCTCCGGCGGCAACACCAGTAACTGAAGCGGCACCAGTAAGTGCACCAGTGACTGCAACTGCGCCAGCACCACAACCTGAGGCGGCACCAGTTGCTCCAGCAGGCGATAGTGCCAAGAGAGCAGAAGACATCTTGAAGTTAATAAGATCAAGACAAGCAAAATAATCTGACATTTTACCAAGGCCCTAGCATTGACGTTAGGGCCTAGGTATGCTAAAATAGATGACACAAAGGACAAAATTATGACAAAAGTATTTGACGCAACAAAGTTTAGAAAGAGTATTACAAAATCAATACAAGGATTAGGAATTGGATTCAGCGATCCAACAGATTGGATCAGCACAGGAAATTACGCATTAAACTATTTGATGACCAGTGATTTTAACAGAGGTATTCCACTAGGCAAGGTGACTGTACTTGCAGGTGAATCAGGAGCAGGTAAGTCCTACATAGCATCAGGAAACATCATAAAGAATGCACAAGATCAAGGCATCTTTGTTATACTGATTGACACAGAAAACGCATTAGATGAGAAATGGTTACAAGCATTGAAAGTAGATACTTCAGAAGACAAACTTTTAAAATTAAGTATGTCAATGGTAGATGATGTAGCAAAAACTGTTTCAGAGTTTATGAAAGGTTATAAAGAGCAACACGCAGACAACAAAGAAGGTGCACCTAAAGTACTGTTTGTCATAGATAGTTTGGGCATGATGCTTACACCAACAGACGTAAATCAATTCGAAGCAGGTGACATGAAAGGTGACCTAGGTAGAAAACCCAAGGCATTGACGGCACTCGTAAGGAACTGCGTGAACATGTTTGGAAGTTGGAACGTTGGACTAATAGCAACAAACCACACTTATGCATCACAGGACATGTTTGATCCAGATGACAAGATATCAGGTGGACAAGGATTCATATACGCATCAAGTATTGTTGTTGCAATGAAGAAACTTAAACTTAAAGAGGATGAAGCCGGTAACAAAGTCACTGACGTAAGGGGTATCAGAGCCGCTTGTAAAGTTATGAAAACTAGATATGCTAAACCGTTTGAAGGCGTGCAGGTCAAAATTCCATACGAGACTGGCATGAATCCGTACAGTGGATTGGTAGAACTGTTTGAGAAAAAAGGTTTACTAGTACAAACAGGAAACAGACTCAAATATGTTGACAAAGCAGGTAAAGAACACATCGACTTTAGAAAAGCATGGGTGGGTGATAAATTAGATATGATAATGGCAGAGTTTAAAGAAGAGTCGCCCGATGAGACAACTGAGGAATCTGAAGAATAATGATAGACTTTACACACGAAGACGTAGAACGTTTGTGGAACTCCATCGTGCATTATGTACCGGAGAGACAGAAGTTGGACATGGCAATTGACTTCATTAAAAGTCTGGAAGACATAGGCGTAGATCATGACGTTCTAAAAGGATCAGCGGAGTATGATCCAAAACTAGAGGAAGCCGTCAACACTGTGTTCGAGGAAGAAGAATCTGAGGACATGGGCTACGGCGATGACGATGAATGATAAACTGGTACAACGAAGTAAGTAGGAACCTAGACAAGATACCAGACTGCGTAGCATACTTCGATAAGGAGTTATTAGAAGCAAAGAAGCAGTGTAAGATTTACGGTAATCTCGAAAGAGCCAGTGCCTCACTACCGGGCATAGTAGAAGAAAGATTCAGCCAACTACAACAACTCGAAGCAATACTAGAATACCTAAACATAGAGTTGAGAAGATTGAGATCAAAAACTTTTAGGAAATATTTAGAAAATTACAATAGAGCATTATCGAGCAGAGACGCAGAAAAATATGTAGACGGTGAAGACGATGTCGTTGACATGGACAAGATCATTAACGACTTTGCATTGATAAGAAATCAATGGCTAGGCATCACCAAAGGGCTAGATCAAAAACAATGGCAGATCACAAACATTGTAAAATTGAGAGTGGCAGGGATGGAAGATGCCGACATCAAATAGAATAATACTAACAGACGTTGACGGTGTTTTGTTGGAATGGGAACACCATTTCACAAAATGGATGGCTATGCGATCGTACTTTGACGACAAAGGCGTGAGGTATTACCCATACAAACAGTTGCCAGACATGTACAACGATTACGAAATGGCCAACAGGTATGGCGTCAGCAAGGACACAATAAGACAGGAGATAAGAGAATTCAATAGAAGTGCTTGGATGGGCACACAGAGACCAATGTTGGAATCTCAGACTTGGGTAAAATTACTGGCCGCCGAGGGTTGGACCTTCATACCAATCACTTCGCAGACATCAGATGTGCCAGCACAGGAAATGCGTAAGAAGAGATTAGGAGAACTGTTTGGAGATCATATTTTCACAAATTACCATATCTTAGGCACTGGAGCGGACAAAGATTCAGCATTATCCGAGTTTCATGGCACCGGACTATATTGGATCGAGGACAAGCCAAAGAACGCTGTACTGGGGCTCAAATACGGTTTAAAGCCTATATTAATAGACCATCCATACAATCAAAACTTTGATCATCCAGAGGTCACACGTGTAAGTAATTGGAAACAGATACATCAAATAGTTTCAGGAAGAAAATGAAAATCTACGTAGGCCACGACAGCAGGGAGGATATAGCATACCAAGTGTGTGAACACAGTATAAAGAGAAGAGACCCTTCTGCTGAGGTTATCCCGTTGAAACAGAAACAGATGAGAGATCAAGGACTGTACACCAGGCCCGTAGATAAACTTGCATCAACAGAATTCACATTCACTAGATTCTTCGTACCTTACATGAACGACTTTAAGGGGTGGGCGGTGTTCTGTGATTGCGACTTCCTTTGGAAGATACCAAGCCACGAACTTGTAAAATATTGCGATCCGTCAAAGGCAGTTGTTGTTGTACAACACGATTACAAACCCAAAGAGACGACCAAGATGGATGGACAGGTACAGGCTACATATCCAAGGAAGAACTGGTCCAGCATGGTGCTGTGGAACTGTGAACACCCCAAAAACAAAATACTTACACCAGAATTATTAAACGAAGAATCGCCAAAGTTCCTACACAGATTCAGTTGGTTAGAGGACAACGAAATAGGATCACTGCCACTGGAGTACAATTGGCTAGTGGGATGGTACAAGGAATCTCAAGATGGCACACCAAAAATACTGCACTACACAGAAGGCGGTCCATGGTTCGATGGCTACCGAGACTGTGAGTATGCCGATGATTGGAAGAAAGAATTGATCAATCTATTCAGTGCATAATGAACTGGGATAAACTTAAAAAAAATCATTACTACGATCAGCCCGTAGAACACATCATTGCAAAGGACCTAATAGATAGTTTGAAATATGACAGTTTGTACGAAAACCAAAACAACCTAGATCACCAACACTGGAAGGAATTTTGTGAAAAATATAACACAACAGCAGAACTTAAAGAAAGTTTTACCAATATAGATTTCAGTAAGGATATAATGTGCTTATGGTTCTTCAAGGAAAGAAGCGACAGCACTGCGGCCTATGTGCATTTGAAAGGCAAACAGATCAGATACGAAGCCAATACTTTCTTAATATCAAAATCAAAAGATATTAAATTTGTACACACCACAAGGAAATATATTAGAAGTCCGTTAGTTCAACTGGACATTGACGGAACGACCTACGACGATCTACTGCGAAGAATTAATAAAGTCACGTAAGGCACTGACGTCAGATTGCAAATGTCTGTCCCTTACCTTTGTCCAGACAAAGTTATCCCTCGCACCTATATTGAAGTGTTTTCTAATTTGTTTTCCAGCATCGTCATTCATAATTTTTTTAGCTTTGAACACAACACTTGGCAGAAATAGACATCGATTAAGTTTACGTGCAACTTTTTGAGTATAAGAATCAACGTGCCAATGCCAAAAATACACAGGGGCAAGGTATCCTAGTGTTTTAGTCCAGTTTTTATGAACTGCAAAGTGTG
>Ga0209535_1001770_pt1 | contig 14358 bp, 35 predicted proteins | sample LinPmetageLP28_FD_184041 | JGI IMG/M metagenome (GOLD analysis project Ga0209535, IMG submission 184041) | Marine viral communities from the Pacific Ocean - LP-28 (SPAdes) (version 2) | ecosystem: Environmental > Aquatic > Marine > Oceanic | place: Pacific Ocean | collected 2009-08-22 | reverse complement strand
TTTGTCCTGTACTGGTGGCTTATCTTCCATTACATTTAAGCCGGTACTTCTTTTAAGCATCTGTACAATACTTTTACCGCTTGCTTTAGGCTCTACATAAATACGGCTTCTATTAGTATAACCGTTCATCATTGCAAAGTTTTCTATTTCTTTAATAAGCTCAGGAAACTCTAATCTAACAGCTCTAACTTCTCTTATGTATAAATCATTGTTATCAAATGCAGCACAAAGCATTGCAGTTGCATCATTCTCTTGCTTATTAGTGTAAGCAGTATCTAAATAGAAATCCCATTTAAGGTCTGAGGCTCTTAAATTATTAGGTAACTCTTTAATAATATTAAACCATTCACCTTTGAAGATACCTCCTTCACTTGGTGATGGTATCTGTGAATACTGACCACTATACCCATAACTCCCTAAGCCTAATTTAAAGCTTTCTAAGGTTGTTCTTGATAACCTTTGAGGAAACAATAAACCATCTACATAGTTATTCTTTAACTCCTTTGGTCTTACTATATCAGATACTTCAGCTGGCATACAAATGTATTCCCAATTATGAGGCTCTTTATCTAATAGCATTCCTGTTAAATCATTTTCATGTAATCTTTGCATGATAACAATAAATACACCTATATCAGGATTGTTTAAACGGCTTCTTAGTGTTTCATTAAAGAATCTATTTGCGTTATCTCTTTCAATATCTGACCTTGCTAGTTGTGGGTTTTGAGGGTCATCAATAACAATAATATCAGCACCCATACCCGTAACCGTTCCACCTGTTGATGTACTGTATCTTAAACCGCTGTTAGTGGTTGTATATCTTGATTTAGTGTTTTCGTCTTTAGAAAGTTTAACATCAGGGAAATGGTTTATAAACCAATCAGACTCTATCAGCCTTCTTGATTGGGTGCTTAATGTTATTGATAAGCTTGCAGAATAAGATGAGCTAATAAACTGAATTGAGTCTTTAAGAATCCAACAATAAACAGAAAAGAAAACATTTACTAATTCACTCTTTAAAGTTCTTGGAGGTACATTTATTAATAGATGTTTGTTTCTTGGCTTTCCTTCTACTATCCTATAAGCTTCATCTTGTAATCTTTTACATAAATATTTAATATGCCAATTAGGTGTAAGCTCTTGACCGTTATGGATAGTTTTAAAAGCATCTAATACAAATGAATAAAAAGAAATACGATATAAACTAGATTCAGCTTTTATAAGTTCTAAGCCGTCTATCTCTGATTCAATCTCTTTTATCTCTAAGCTGTTTAATAATATCTTTGAGGGTTGATTCATCTAATTTGCTATAATCTATTTTTGTTTTTATTTCTCCCTTATGCGTATTTAGATTCTCATTTAATACCTTTTCATAGTACCCTCTATTCTTACCTTTAGTTTTTAAATAGAATATTGTAGACGAAGGGTTACCATCTTTAATCTGTTTATGTAATTGACTTTCTGCAAAATCTAAAACAATATTACTCATGTCATCACATTCTTTTTTAAACTCCTCATCAGTATTATAATATTCATAATAAGTAGAACGATGTACACCAGCAATTTTACAAGCAGTTGTTACTATTCCTAAAGACTTTTCTAAAGCTTCTAGTATTTTCTTTTTATTGTGTCGGATTTTGTTCTCTTTACTCATTATTTAAACTCCTTTAATTGGTGATTTAATAACTGGATTAATATCAAAATATTTTTGTTTTTTATCACTTTTTTTATCTCTGGTTACTATTTTTTCACCCCATTTTTTTTGCAACAAATTAAATTGTTCTGCTTCTGTTATAACACTTCTATAACTGGCACAGCCTCCCTCTATTGTGTTTTGCTCACTGTTATAATGGTACATATTTAAACGCAATGTTTTTCTGAATTTATTTAACATTTGTAAACTCAAATCATAATCCTCTTTTAGGGGTATTCTTTCGTCATATCTTAAATCATGCATAACATGCCCATTAAAAGGTCCTAAAATCATTGCATTAGTGCTAATTGGGGTGTATTCTCTATAACTCCCTTTGTCAGAAATAATATTTAATCCCCATAATTTAGCACCTAAATCCTCACATAATAAAAAACCCTTTTCAATCATTTGATAAACCTCATCTTCATTTAATTTTTTTAGTAGATTACCCTCAAAACATCCTATGCTTTTAAAATCATCATCAACCATTATTAACTTTTCATCTACATTTAAAAAATTATCTAAAATATAATTCCTTACTCTTGATATATTACCTTGTATTTTGTTAGGTATAATTATTACTTTATCATGTATGGCTTTATAATCTTTAGCTTCATTTTCTGCAACCACATAAAAAACATCTTTAATATATTTATGTGTTTTACATATTTTTGCTCTTTTATAACTTGGACTGTAAATTTTAAAACTCATGATAAAATATCTTTTAAATATTCATTTCCTTTAATTACTCTTCCTATGCCTTCACTCCATTTTTTACCGTTTTGTCTTTTACTTGCAACGGTTTTTAATTTAAAATGCGTTTGAGCTTGTAACCAATCCATTTCGTTATCAAAAAATAAAACAACATAATTATTTTTTTCGTTTAAAAACTCACTAAACTCTATTTCTGTAACATCTTTTTCTAATTCCTCTTCTACATCATCAATAGTAATTAACTCATTATCATCAAAACCCCAGCTTATAAGCTCACTATCTTTAAAATGTTCAGATAGTAAATCAAAATCAAAATCACCTGTATTTTTATTTAGCCTTACATTTAATTCCTTTTCCTTTTCCAATGTTAAATCTAATTCTATACAAGGCATTTTTTTAAATCCTAATTCTCTTGCAATCATTGTTCTCTGATGACCTCCAATTATAATACCTTTTCTTTCTTTATTGATGTTTACCAAAACAGGGTCAACCAATCCAAATCTAGTAATACTATCTTTTATAGTTTTCTTTTGTTCTGGACTTAATTTTCTAGGATTATATTCAGCACCTATTAGGTCATCTATTTTCCATTGCTTTACTTCTAAATTATTATCTATCATGTTTGTTAATTTATCTTCTATATCTATCAGTTATTTCGTGATTAGGATTATTTTTTAAGCTTGTGTTAGTTTTTATTTCTACATCTATTTTATGAAGGAAGTATCTAGTAATACCGTCAAACTCTTTTCTAACAGCAACTATAAAAATATTGTTTTTATCAATTACTCTGTACGTGTAATCTTTATAATAAAATACGTCTTTAACTTTCAATTTACCTACTTCAATCATCAAAATATTCTTTAACAGATTCTTTAGAATATCCTAGTGCATTTGCTAACTGTTTACATAATTCAAAATAATCTGCTATTGTTAAATCAGGCTTATCTGCTTTTATAGATATCTTTTCTCCGTAGTGACTTACTGATATTTTAAATTTCTTACTCATAATCCTATTTAATAAATATAATAAAATTTAAAACAATTCATTAAGAGGTAATAATATTCCTTTTGATGTATCATTATCACCACCTTTTTTATCTCTATTAGTTTTTAAGTACTTTCTACATCTCTCTTTTAAAATTTTAGTTTCAATTAAGTGAAATGTATATCCAAAGCAAAAACAATAATAATCTGCTAAGCTTTTAGATATTCCAGAAGGTAAACCTCTACTTTCATATTCTACATAAACATTTTTGGTATCTAGTGCTTGTAAGTCATACTTAACCTCTATTGTTTTATTTGTAAATATATCTCCTAATTCATTTTCTTTAGTTTGACCTACTTTTAAATCATATTTAAAATCATTGTTAAATTTCATTATTAATCAAAGTATTGTTTTCTGAGTTTATCATTAAACTCTTTTGTTAATTGTTGAATTGTGTTAACCATGCTTATCTGCTCAGTTTTATACATTTCTTTTTCTATTGGTAGAATCTTTTTCTCCAGCTCCTGAACAAATTTATTACCATAATATTTGATTTGATTATTGTAAATATTTGTTTCTTTTAGGTCATCAATATCTTCTAGTAATGATATTCCATTTGCTAAAAATCTTAATCCAATTAACCTTATTTGTTTTTCCTTATTTTTCATTTTTTAACCTTTACAAATCATTTATTAATTTACTTGTTTTATCTCCAACATCTTTTCTCTCTGTGTAGTTCTTACCTCTTAATTTTATGTTTTCCTCTTGTAGTTTTTGTCTGCATCTCCTGATACTTTCTGTATGTGGAAGCTTACCCTCAGAGAATAATTGTAGAAAGTCTTTAGCACTCATATTGTTCATTTTGTCTTTCATTAAAAATGCAAAATAATTAGATATCAATCTAAAATCATCATCTCTAAGTAATGGATAATTTACCAATAAAAATTCTACTTTTTCCTTTATTGTTTTCATTTGTTCAAATAGCATAATCCTCAGTTTTATAATTTTCTAATAAACAATTAAAAGGCTCATAACCTTCTTCATCATAATCTCTTAAATCTCTGAAAGTTAATCTATAAAGCCTATGGTCATCTTGCTCTTCATCCCAAAACTCTAAAAGTATATCATGCCCCTCTGTTAATCCAAAAGCTCCTAACATATTAAATTTATTGTTTGGATGATTTTCAGTATAGGTGTTTGATAAATTAATTAATTATCATTACAAGTACCACAAGTAACATCTTCAATAAATGGAAAGGGTTTTTTTAATAATGATACTAACCCTAAATATTCAAATTGATTTAATTTTTTAAACTGTTTCATAATGTTTGTTTTTTTGTTGTTTTATGTTGTTAATTATTTTTATTTAATTGTTTTCTAATTCTTCGCACCATGCTTCTAAACCATTTGCATTCATTACCTGAATAAATTCATCAGCTTCACATTCGCAAAAGAACTTTATTTCTTCGCTTGTAGAAAATTGATGATGAACTTCATTTCTAAATTGGTCATTAATAATATCCCATGCTATTACTGCATCTCTTAAACTTGTATTAACTGTTATTAACTCTGCCTCTATACTCATAATGTTTGTTGTTTTATTGTTTGTATATTACAAATATAATATTAATTTTTTAATACAAAAAATATTTTAGTCATTTTTTTAAAACTTTAAAGATTGATTTAATAAGTTTAGCCGATAATTTACATCTCTTAGGTTTTTATTCTCTTCAATTAGTCTTTTGTTTTGTTCTTTAATTTCATTAGCCTCATCATAAACAGCATCAGCATAAAATTCAAGCTCTGCAACTGAATAAATAGCACTTTCTGTTAATGCTGCTAGTGGGTTATCAGTCATTTTTTTATCCTCAAAGTTTTTAAATAATCTTCTTAACGCAATATCGTACGTTTCTAGCGACTCTTTTATCTCTTGGCATACATTACCACCAAAAATAGTTTTGGCTTCCTTAAACATCAGATAAATGGGCAATATGTCTATTTCTGGTTTGTTACTTAGCATAGTTTTGTTTTAAAATGGTAAATTATCAGCTTCATGAGCTCCATAGCTCATTCTGCTCATCTTTTGATGTTGTTCTGTTTTTGGTATTAAATCTAGTTGCTCTGGTTCTTTCTCATAAGTCTTTTGTAAAGGGTTAATATTATCGATTAAATAAGCACAGTGGTTAACCCATCTTAATTCTAATGGCTTATCTCTAGGGGTAACACATCCACCTGTGATAGTTTCTTTTACTTTTCTAACATGTAACTCTCCAATATTCCACCTTTCAGCGTGTTGAGTCATTCTGTGAATAGTCCAAAAATCATCGGCTCGATTGGCGAATTTCTGGCCACCTTCTGTATCGGCTTTTTCTGGAGAAGCGAGGTTTCCCTCATAGATGTGGTCTTTTGGGTATCTATTCCGAGCTGCTTGAGTTACTAAGTGAGCATTTACAAAAACATTAGTATTGTTTTGCTCTGCAAAGATTCTAAGATTCGCACAGATATCATAATCCTCTTGATGTTTATTAGATGTTTCTACCATCAAACTATTAAAAGGGTCTACTAAAAGCCCATCATGATGTTTTTTACTTGCTAGGTCAAGAATATCATAAGCTGTATATCTTTTGTTATTAGGTATAAATTCAAAGTAATCACTAATTTCATTTAGAGTATGCTGAAAACCTTTATCATCAATAGTATAATCTTTATCTAATCTTCTTCCAGTCCAGAAATTAAATATTTTGAATACTTGACTTCTAACAGTATTTTCAGAACTATAAATTAAATGCTTTTTACCATGAAGCTTAGACATGCATACAAAGTACCAGAGAAGCACATCTGTTTTCCCAACATTATCATGACCATTAACCATGTTAAACTGTCCTTGCTTCCATTTTATATGATTATCAAAAGTATCTACACCTATCCCTAAGCCTGTATCAACTTTGCCTAATCTAATTTCATCTAAGCCCTGAAGCTCGTGAAAAGGTTTTGAGTAATAATTTTCCATTGTTTTGTTTTCTGCTATCAAATTACTTACTTCCTGCTATCCATGGAGCTGCTAAATTTTGATTTGTTTCTTTAGGTTTAGATGTAGAGTTACACCAATTCCAGAACCATACAATAATATCTCCATATTGTTTGTTTTGAAACTGCTCAGAATCCTTTTTTATTTCTAAGAATCTAGTTAGATGTTTTGTTAGTACATCCTTGTTAGTTTTATAAATTATTTCATTTTGTTTATAATCTGTTTCTTTAAATCTTTCAATAACCTTTTTTATCTTATTATCTATATTATTATATTCTATTCTGTTATGTTCTGTTATCTTATGGTTTTGATTAGCTTTTAATTCGGTTTCGTTTAGGTTTAATTTAGGTTTTAATTCGGTTTTTATTTTCTTTGGTCTACCACCTTTTTTACCGTTTTCTTTCTTAGTATCCCATACTCCCATAACCCGACTTAATGCAGGTGAATAAAATCTATTTTTATCCTCAGCAAGTAAGTTAAATTTAATACAATTCTGATACCATTCTAAGAACTTTTCAGCATCCTTACAGCCTATTAAATCAGCAAGCATTTTTAAATCAAACTCATCAGAACTATGTGTATAAGTTGCAGAATCTCTTAAAATCTCCACCACATCCCAATAAACACCCTTCCCCCAATGACCGTAAATAAATGCTATTTTTCTTAGTTTTAATCCTCTACCAGCAGAGCTATCATGCCTGAACCAGTAACTATCTTTTTTATTTGACATTATTATTAAGTAGTTTTTTTATTTGTTTTAAATCATTGTTTAAATCTTCATCACCAGAAGCTAATAAACGTGTCACCCTATTCTTACCAGCAATAACAGAACTCACATTGCATTTAAAATATTTAGATACTTCATGATGCTCATAATCATAATAAAAGCATGCTAAATAAAAAAAAATTTTACGTGGGTATACAATATAAGCCAATCTACTTTTAAAAAAAAAATCTTTTTTGTCTAAATCAAAATAATTCATAATAATCATTCTTAAAAACTCTAGCTTTTGATATTGCATACCTCCTTAATTATTTTATTCTTTTCATTATTTTTAGCCTCTACATATTCATTGAATATATCTTTTACATTATCAATATGTTCTTTCATATTATCAATGTTATATTCAACTAAATCTTGTATGACTTTATATCCATTTAAAACAGTTGCATGGTCACGATTAACCCTCTTACCTATAAATTTTGTGCTGTTTTTAGTAAGGTTTCTACTTAGATAATAATAAATACCTCTAGCATTAACTAGATGCCGTAAACGGCTTTTAGAACAAAATTCTTTTTCAGTCATATCATAATAACTAAGGTACAGAATCTATTATTAATTCAATCTTTTGCTTATCATAAATACTAACATTATTTTTTTTAAAATAGTTTGTTACTTCATAAAAATTAAAGCCCTGCTCAAAAAGAGTAAAGGCTTTATAAAGGTCATTCTCAGAATATATCATTTGTTATAAATTTTTTAAGGCTCTAACACTATTAATGTTATCATCAATAGAATTGAAAGTGTCTTTTAGTTTGTTAATTGTTTGGAAGGCTAGAAGCTTTAAATCTTCTTGTTTAAAATTACCTTTTTTTAACTGGCTTTCAAAAGTACTTAATGAACTTGCAAAAATCAAGAAGTCATTTTCTAATTTATTTAACTCTTTCATGTTAATAACTTTTTTAGTTGTTTGTTTAATCTTATTAATCTTTCTTTCCTGCATTCTAAACTTTGTTTATATCCGATATAATTACCGTTAAAAATACCTAGCTTACAGAATTTAATTTGCTCTTTAATATACATTATATCAAATTGCTTTTTTTTCTCCTGATTCATTGAATCTTATTTTTTAAGACATCAATAAAATCATTGTAGTTATTTTTACCGTAATACTCATACAAGATAAATGCTACACTATCAGCAAGCTCTTTATGTGTTAGGTTCTCATCAACCTCATTGATGGCACTCACTAGCGTTTTAGTGAGTATCATCTGTTTTCTAAGGTTAATATGTGTTAGAGTATCATTAGCCTCTTTTAAGTCTTTAGATGTTTTAATATTCATTTTGTTTAGTTTTCTAATTGTTCTATAATATCCCATAAAGCTTCTGCTTTAGTTACGTATTCTGTTGCCTTTTTTTGGTAAAAGTTTCTCATAACACTCTCATCTTCTGGAGTTATTTTATAACTGTCTAATGCTTCTTGACACATATCAACATAAGTTTTATGCCTTGCTTTAATGTAGGTTTTGATTTCGAAATTTTCCATGTTGTTGTTTTTTAAATTGTTTTGTTTAAACAAATATAATATTAATTTTCTAATATAAAAGTATTAAGCAAAAAAAAAGGTAAAAAATTAATTTTACCCATTTTGTAGAACTAGATTATCTCCTTATTTTTATAGTGGTAATATACTAAATTTTACTCTAGGATTGTCTTTATCTAGATGTTTTTTTGCAACTATCTCTAAACATTTATTATCATTTTTGATAGCTCCAGACTTTTGCAAGCAATCTAAAACCACTTTTAAACTATTATCTAAATCAGGTCTACGACTATCATAATATACATCAATAATAAATTTGAAATTACCTTCTATTAAATCATATTTATATTCTGACATCTGTAACATAAAACTATTCTCATAGCTTTTAAGATGCTTTTGCTTACCTAAAGAGCATCTATTACCTAACCTTATAACTTTGTAGCAATTACTTTTAGATGGACAGTTACCCGTTATTGTGTACTCTTGAATCTTCATACTCTTTACGCAATATACTAATATCCTGTGTAATACTAGTTATTGCATCTCTCATAGTATCAAAGTAGCTTTTAACCTTTCTATAAAGTGCTTCTTTTTCTCCTTCATCTATCCTAAATTTATAGGCTCTTAGTTCTGCTTTTATCTCAGCTTTAGCACCAGAATCACCATCTTTCATAAATGTTAATTTACTTTCTGCTATATTTCTTTTTCTAAAATTATAGCCTTTATTATATTCATCTAAAGCAAAACCTACAACTTCGCTAAATCTAAAACAATAACCCACTAGTTTACGCTTTGCTTTAATAAGGTAATCAATATCACCATGACCAAAATCAGAAGAGGAGTACCAGCCTATGACCTTCTGTACTCCTCCTATTAACTCATCAATCTCTTTACTATCCATTAGAACGGTAAATCATCTTTAACACCACTTTCAACACTTGCAACTGGTATACCTTGAGAATTATCAGGCTTCCAAGTATTTATGGCAGCATAACCCTTACCGCTTTTACCTACCTTTAAATCTAAGTTTATCCATTCATCATTTTTACCTGATAACCATTTAATTAAATGAGCTCTCTTAAGTGATAAGCTACCTTTAACAAAATCTGGTGCATTCTCTCTAGGTAGTTTAAAAATTATTCCATCAGGAAATTCTAAATTGTTGTCCATAATTATAAAATTTAAGTTATTATTTTTCTTTTATTTTTCTGTTAAACTCTTCTTCTAGAGTTGGTATTTTATTTGCTTTTAAATAGGTTATAATAGTTTCAGCTTCTTCATACTTTAACTCAGTATCGAATAACATTCTTTCAACCTGTTCTTTTTCCTCTTGTGGTATGTATGACAAAGGTATTAAGCTTTCTATTATTGTAATTTGCCAATCCGTAGCGTTCTCAGTAGTGTTATCAAAACCCATTATTTTTGATTTTTAACAGCATTAGCAACCTCATCAGCAGAAGCTACTGAAGCATCAACACCAATTGCAAAATTAGCCAAAGCCCGACCCCATGCACTAGTTTCACAGTTTTCTACAAAACTAGTTTTATTGATGTATGAACTATCTGCCTTTTCCATTGCATAACCAGTTGCAACTAGCTCACCTTTTTCATTTAAGATAGAAGCCTTAAAACATATTTCTGCACTTTTCCATGCCCCTTTTATTTCTCCGTTATCATCCCATGTTAAGTACTCAGCTTGATTATGATATACTATATCAGTTATTAGCCGATAACCCGTAAAATGCTCTCTAAAGTATTTTATTCTTTCATTTACAGTTACATAAGCTTTACCTTTTATGTCTACTGTTTTAAGTGCTCTTTCTAATCCTGTTGCCATTGTTTGTTATTTATAGTTATTGTTAATTCTGCATCCTCATTAAAACTCTTAATACATTGTGATAGCTTTTTAGCTGTACTTATAAGGCTTTTCTTTTCCTGATGAACAACTACATTATCGTGTTTATTACTAAGCCTTTTAACTTGCCTAATGCTATCTGCTAGCTCTTTGTTTGACTTGTGAGAGTTCCTATGCAGAAACTCCCCTAAATTTACTTTTTCCATTGTGTGTAATTTAATTATTAATCTTTGTAAAGTTCATTCTCATCTATGTGATTCTTAATCTCATCTTCTAATAATAAATCTATTATTTGCTTATATTCTGAACTTACCTCACAGCTTTTATCATTGTTAGTTTTAAAACCATCAAAACCATAAGCATTATAAGTTAAATTATAAGTAGTAGATTCTGGAGTAGAATAATCACCTTCATCATGTAATACATTTTCAACTTCAAAATGAAACTCAAAATCTATAATAGTATGACAATCACCATCTATAATACAATCTAATTGACCTGTTAAATTATCAAAATTTAAATCTAACTCGTATTTCTCTTTGTTTTGTGTTGCTAAAGTTCTCATAATGTTTGTTTGTTTTGTTGTTTAGTATACTACAAATATAATAAATTTTTAATATACAACACAAAAAAACTAAACAAAATCTAATAAAATTTTAATATCATGAGGAGCTGCAGCTTTACCACCGAAATAAGGAAACAGATACTTTCCTAACCAATAACTTCTATGTGCTTTGATTTTTAACTTATTAAATTGTCCAATCTTAACAGAATCAAAATGCTTTTGAATCCTTACACCTTCAATATATTTGTAAGTATAAAGCTTTATATTATCTTTTTTAGGGCAATATCTCCAGCCTATTCTTACGCTGCTTCTATGATGCCATAAAGCACCAAAACCAACTAATTTATTAATCTGTTCTGTTAGTTGTAAATCATCAGAAACATATCTACAAGAGTCAGTAAATTTAAAAATAATGGTTATCTCTCTACATCTGAAGAAAGGTCTAAACCTGAAGCCTGAATAGTGCTTATTTTTTTTTATTGAATAGGCTTTGAATCCCCACATAAAGCATAATTAAAAGGTAAATAACTGCTAATATTGCAGGCACTAAAAATACCCATAATACTATTTCTGTATAAATTATAGAATCAATTACATAAGAGCCTAAAATTAATAACCAGAATACTAATATACTTACTATAATAATTGTTTTTTTGTTCATCTTTTTATTTTAAAATTAATAAAAAAAGCCATTAAAACGGCTTATAACATTTCATAACAGCAATTAAAAAAGCTGTTATTTAGATGTTATATTCTTTTGAGTATAATATCGGATAATATCATTGTTTTATATTTTTTTAAGTATAAAAATAAGTTATTCATTTACTTTGTTTTCTGCATATTCTTGCATAGCTCCTACTATCATGCTTAAATTATCCTTAGATAGCTTTTTAAACTCTTCTAAGCCTATGTAAGCTATTAATGTACCTTCGCACTCATCTATCTTCTGTTGCTCTTCTATCTCTTTTAAATGCTCATTGTATAATTCAGCTTTATCAAATGCTAAGTTTTCTGCGTGTTCTCTTTGGTATTTCTCTTGTAATCTACTCATGACGTTTGTTTTTAATATTAATATTTAGTTATAAAGAAGAGCCTAAATAAGCTTTTCTTTTTTTATTTTTAATTTAGTTACTTGTTTTAAATTAACAATTCTCCATCCGTTTTTTGTCATATCCCATACAGGTAATAAACCTTTTTCTATTGCATTATACTTCATGCCTTTACCGTTAGTATCTTTCTTTACGTGCAGTCTAGCTCTAGGCATTTTGCGTAATGTACCATCTTTTTTAATATATTCTACATTGAAAATAGTATGTTCTGCTGTTAATATTTGTTCTAATGTTTGTCTGAACTTTTCCATAATGTTGTTTGTTTTATTATTGTTTAAACAAATATAATAATAATTTTTTAATACAAAACTATGAAAGTAATATTTTTTTAATATTTATTTTTAGAGCAAAAAAAAGGAGGGGTAACAAATCCCTCCTACAAAACAAACAATAAGCCTCAGAAAAGGCTGGAAAAACCTTAATTAATATCTTTGAAAAGTTCTATAAATGTTTCCTCACTTATAACACCGCACAGTGCTAAGATACCTAAAACTATTATTATAGCAAGCACGATTTTTTTCTTACTTACCTTTACTTTTCCAATCTTTTCAATACCATCAACAGTATTTTTAATTACTTCTCCTTTCTTAAATAACCCTTTTGCTATATCTATAAACTTTTTCATCTATCCGCTTTTTTATAAACTGTTTTACCTCCTATTCTTTCTGCTATTAATATCTGATTTCTATTATTATCACTGTATGAAATATGAATCCATTTAGGCACATCATTAACAGGGTATTCTATAATTAACTGGTCAAACTCTATCTCATTTCTAAATGATAAATTAATAATCTCATCTAATAAAATAGCATTCTTTTCTTGTCCTCTAATCCATAACTCAATATCAGCAGCCTCACCTTTTACGTGTTGACTCTTAGAGCTACCTCCAATGGCTTTATTAAGCTCTTCACATCTATAACCACTAGTAACCCTTACGGGCATTTCTAAACTATCTCTAATAGGCTGTAAAACCTTTTTGCATAACTTAGTTAAATTATCAATAACCTCTTTAGATGGTGTATATTGCTCTTCAATACCTCTTCTTTTTGCGGTATTGCTTTTTAACATTTCTGATAAGCTAAAACTATTACTAAGCTTCATTATTTGTTGTTTAGTTGCTTTAAATATCCTTTTATTTCTCCAATGTCAGACGCTATATTTTTAATGTCATCCTCAACATCACTAATCTTATTCTCTAATTTAGTATAGTTTTCTTTCTCTTCAGCTTTAATAGCTTTTACATCTTTTTCTAATTGCACGATTAATAAAGTGTTTTTTTCGGTTTTATTATTGAATCTTATAAAAGCTGATAAAATACCTATAAATAATGCTATAAATTGAAGTAAGAACTCGACTGTTAAGAAATCCATTTTAAAAATATTTAATCTTCTTTAATAACTGCTTTTAGTGTGTTTATAGCTGTTGTTATTTGCTCAACATACATTCTAGCATCATTTCCAGTTAATCCTTTAGGTAAATCAGCTTTAAAAGCTAATTCACTTAATATGTTTAATGCTTGTTCTTTGTTCATTTTAATCTTCTTGTACTAGTTCAACATTTGAAATATCTAAACCAAAAGTATCTGCTATTATTTTCTTCTGGTCATCCTTATAACTTTGAAATCCCCAATTTGGAACATCAGCAATAGGATAAGTAAAATTAATTAATCTTTTACCATCTTTAGAAGCTTTGAAAAAATAATCACCATTTAGGTAATTATCTTCAGAATAGTAAATATTATATTCACAGTTTAACAGTCCATCACTTTCTACACTTGTAGCGTATGCAACCATCTTAATAATAGGATTTGATACACTAACACCGAAGTCAGCGGTTATGTCTCCTGTAATCTTGTAATATTCTTTGTTATTAATCATCGTTATTTATTAAACTATTTTTAAAGTTCCACCATCACTATAAATATCACCAGAAGCTAAACCAGTTGAGCTAGTTGGAATGCTTGACATATTTAGAGTACCACTATTTTTAAAATTAAACAATAAATACGGAGTTGAATCACCGTCATAAATTTGTAAAGCTGACGAAGTTGAAAGGGTGTTAGTTCCTTGAACAGTTAGCCTCCCCGTTGGTGTAGTTGTACCAATCCCGAAATTACCACTTCCTCCGAAATAACTATTTGCAC
>Ga0209535_1001769_pt1 | contig 14363 bp, 9 predicted proteins | sample LinPmetageLP28_FD_184041 | JGI IMG/M metagenome (GOLD analysis project Ga0209535, IMG submission 184041) | Marine viral communities from the Pacific Ocean - LP-28 (SPAdes) (version 2) | ecosystem: Environmental > Aquatic > Marine > Oceanic | place: Pacific Ocean | collected 2009-08-22 | reverse complement strand
ACTTAGAAACAGGATCAATATCATCAGCAGATGGTACGGCATCGGCGACTATTGCTAACTCAGGTGGAGTTATGACAATTGGAAGTTCGGTTTTGACTACTACAGACATAAACGGTGGTTCAGTTGATGGTGCTACAATTGGTGCGGCAAGTGCCAGTACTGGTATCTTCACAACATTGACTGCGGCGAACACGCAAACAAGTACAGTTAAAGCGAATGACGGAACGGCGGCTATCACAGTTGCTGACACAACAGGTGCAGTTAAAATTGCAACTGCTTTCGAAGTTGACGGTGCAGGTTTCATCTTTAACGAGAGTTCAGCGTCAGTAGATGCTAGATTTGAATCAAATGATGACGCAAACATGTTGTTCATTGATGGTTCAGAAAATCACATCGGTATAAGAACAAGTGCTCCGGCATACGATCTTGACTTATCAGGTTCAACTGATGCAGTTAGATTACCGCAAGGTAGCACAGGTGCTAGACCAACTGGTGCATTAGGTATCATCAGATTCAACACAACAACTGGAAAATACGAAGGTTGTGCAGATGGATCTACTTTTGTTAACTTTGCAACGGCAGGATCTGCTCCAACGTTCACAAAAGAATCAACAACAGGTGACGGATCAACAACTACTTTCGCAGGTTTCTTTAGCTCTGCTCCAGAATCAGCGAACAACGTATTTGTTTACATCGACAACGTATACCAAGAGCCAACTGAAAACTACAGTGTTTCAAGTACCAACATCACATTTACTTCTGCTCCACACAGTGCGGCGAGGATTTTTGCGATAACTGGTGCTGATAATACTGCATTAGTTACAGGTGGTGTTTCTAGAGTAGAGACAAGTTCAGTTAACTTTACATCAAGTGCTACAACGATCTTGAGTTTCAACGCTTCAACATACAGAAGTGCTGAGATATTCATACAGATGACGGACACTGCTAACACAGAGTACGCGGCTATGAAAGGTGTTGTAACACACAATGGTTCGACTGCATTTATCTCACTGTTTGGTGTAACGAACACAGCAGGTGAAGGTTCGGACCTAGCGACAGTTACAGCGACGCATGACGGTTCAAACACAGTCAACATTCAAGCAGTTAGTACAGGTGGCGTAACAGCGGCCAAGGTACAATACTCGCTTGTAACGGTGTAAGGCAAAACTTAACCTTAACGATAATTCTAAACGCCCTAATGGTAAATACTACTGTTGGGGCGTTTTTTTACGGCTTGACTTTATATCAACATAACAATCATGAGGGATAATGAACCATGACAACAAGAAACTTTAGAGTAAACAATGGTCTTTCAGTTGGTGATATTGTAATATCAGCATCTGCAAACACTATCGTAGGCGGAGCAACGGCGGCACCAAGTGCTGACGGACAGTTCGCAAACAAGAAATACGTTGACGACCAAGCGGCGGCGTCACTTACGTTAACAAACAAAACATTAACATCACCGGTATTGAACACCGGGCTCAGTGGAACAGCATTCCTAGACGAGGACAACATGAGTTCAAACAGTGCTACCAAGGTTGCTTCACAGCAATCGATCAAAGCATACGTTGACACTGAACTTGGTGCACTATCATCAACAACACTGACATCAGGTGACACAAACTCAACTTTCACAGTTTCCAACACTGCTCAGACAGCAGTTGTAAACAGTGCTACACAGTTGACGATCACTCAAGGTGCAGTGAGAGTACACGGAAACTTAACAGTTGACGGAACTGAAACTATTGTCAACACAGCAACGTTATCAGTAGAGGACAACATCATTGAGTTGAACAGAAACGTATCTGCTAACTCAGGTATGCCTTCACTGTCAGGCTTGAAAGTAAACAGAGGTGAAGGTTCATCTGCAACAGAACAAGATCTATTCTGGGCTTGGGACGAAACGTTCGCAGATGACGGCACAACTATCCATGGAAACGCAGGTGGTGCCTGGACAGCATATAAAAACGAAGGTTCAGCAATACCAGGAGCGGCGGACCTTGTGGACATCAGAGCAAACGTGGTACACGCACTTTCAACTTCGGCACAGTACGCAGACGTTGCCGAGCGTTTCGAAGCAGACGCTCCAATGTCAGCAGGTGCAGTAGTAACGATTGGTGGAACAGCAGAAATCACGGAAAGCACAACAGATTTATCTGAGAATGTTTTTGGTGTTATCTCTGACATGCCAGCATACGCCATGAACGCAGGTGCAGGTAACAACGACTCACACCCATTCGTAGCAATGACAGGTAGAACACCAGTTAGAGTTACAGGTGCTGTGACAAAAGGTCAAAGACTTGTTACTTCAAGTGTTAAAGGTTGTGCTAGAGCAGTAGCGTCAGGTGAGTCAATCTCTCCTTTCAACGTTATTGGTAGAGCATTAGAGAACTCAACAGACGCAGGTATCAAATTGGTAAACTGTGCAGTGAGAACTAACAACTAATAAATAATTTTACTTTTTAGTAGAACACAAAGGGCGGCTTCGGTCGCCCTTTTTTTATGCCCGTATAAATACTAGCACTGCTGTCAGTCGGCAATGATAACGAGACTGTGTGTGGCATATGCTACACTAACATTATTATAAGGAGTACCTAGTATGGCCATAGGTCGTATATCTGGGTCAGTACTGAAGTCAAATTTGACTAGGAATGGTACGGACCTGGCATTTGAAACAAACCTACTGTATCTCGATGTTACGAACAGTCGTGTAGGTATTGGTACTTCAGAACCCTCAACACTACTACATGTAAACGGAACAACTACAACCGCTGGCTTGACTGCCAATGGTGCAGTCAACATAGACGGCACAGGCACGTCCAACATGGACAATGTCATAATAGGTGCTAATACAGCCGCGGCGATTACTGGTACAACAATCACAGGTACGTTGGCAGGAGCAACAGGTTCAACAATAGGCAACCTTACACTGGCAAATGGATCTATTACAGATTCATCGGGTGCAATAAGTTTTGGCAATGAAAATTTAACAACCACAGGAACACTAACAGTTTCTGGATTGTCCTTTCCATCTAGTGACGGAAGCAACGGACAGGTATTAACAACGGACGGATCAGGTACTTTATCATTTTCAGACTCTTCAGGTGGCGGCGGCGGAAATAACACGGCAGTAAAACAATTCAATCACTACAAACTGGACACAACATCTGCAGTCGTGGACGAGTTTGATATAACAGAATTTAGAGGTGCAGTGTATGATGTTGAGTTAGACGACACTGACAACAACATGACCGGGCATCTTAAGGTTTCGGTTGTTCATGACGATTCTACACCATACATATCTGTCTACGATATAAATGAAGATTCAACTAGGATTGCAGATTTCACTGTGGCCATATCAGGCACGAAAGTACAACTGTCGGCGGCCACAAATGTTTCATCTCACACTGACCTAAGAATTTATAGAGTGGCACTGGGAGATCATCACAGCACTGTCGCCAACTCCAACACAAAAATTATAAAGACCTCAACAAACATAGGGTCGACTGCAACAACTTTAGACCAATTTACAAAGACAGACATACAGGGTGCAAAATATATCATACTGATAAAAGATAGCACGGCAGGTGACTACCAGATATCTGAGATGAGCATAACACACGATGGCACCAACGTCATGTTCAATGACTACGCCAAGGCATCCAGTAGAAGCACGTTTACTCACACGTTCAGTGCCGCGATATCAAGTGCCACACTGACATTGAGTTCAACGTCCACAGGAAACACAACAGGCACTGCAATACTTTACAGGACTGATCTTGGATCGGCCACACAACTAGGTGAATACGACAACGTACACTATGGAAAATTAAGTGATGTGGACACCACGACCAAAACACTAGATTCATTTGACGTGTTCAAATACAAGTCGGCCAAGTACTTGGTAAACATAGGAAACTCTGGAGACACGGAATATCAGAATTCTGAGATAACGCTTACCGTCAACAGTGCAGGAACGGATGCCACAATTTCGGAATCCGTTGTGAGAACAGGCACATCGGATCTTGCATCATTCACAGCAGATGTATCGGGAGGCAAGGCCAGATTAAGAATTTCAGGAAGCAGTGCCAACAACACTATCTACTATGCAAGGAAGGCCATTGAAACAGTCAGCGTTTACAAAGCAAGTGCAGACACATCGAACAATCTTTATATTTCTAACAACAACATAACTGCAAACGACACGCAATTAGTTCTGTCAGGCATGACGGGTGCATTGACACTACCCAAAGGTACAACAGGACAACGTTCTACAGGCGTGACAGGTATGTTACGTTACAACACTACCACAGATGTGTACGAGAGATACGACAGTGCGACCAGCTCATTCATCGACATAGCCACACAGGCTTCCGTGTCTGAATCATCGGACACAAGCACAGGAGAACAAACATCGATTGGTACGAGTGCAACCAATATCGACACATTCACTACAGGGACTTTTGATAGTGCATTCTACTTGGCAGTGACCAAGGATGAAATAAACAATGAGATCGGTGCCGCACAGATATCATTGGTGCACAACAACACAGATGCTTTTGTCTCCAGGGGAGGTGGTATCAAATCTGGTGATAACCCACACATCACATACACAGCGGACATAAACTCCGGATCGGTGAGGTTGAGAGGTACAGGAACAGCGGCAGTAAACAGTATTAAATTTTTCAAGATAGGTCTAGGAGACAACACAGCAGAGTCAAGTTCAGGTAATGTTGCAACGATCATAAACACAGATGTTGATAGTAGCACTGAGAATTTAGATACCTTTGCAAAAGGCACATACAGAGGAGCCAAGTATTACATCAGCGCCAACAACACAGGCAAGACAGAATTACAAAACATCGAGTGTATGGTTATCCATAACGGAACAGACGCCTTTATTACAACATACAACGACATACACACTGGTAATAATGCTTTGGTATCACTTACAGCAGACATAAGCGGAAACAACGTAAGACTACGTGCTACAGCAAATGAATCAAATACTGCTGTCAATATGTACAGAATTTTGCTAGGCGACGCGGAGTCTGACGCTTCTAGTACAAACACCAAGACTGTGGGCCAGACTACAACATCAAGCAGTGCTACAACCATGGATACGTTCTCAACAGATAGTGCCAATGGTGCTCATTATGTTGTGGTAGGTAATAGTAGTAGTGAAAGTGCGTCTAGCATATCAGAAGTTTTCGTAGTTACAGATGGTACAGATGCTTTTGTAGCCAACTCACAGGCAAGCACAAAAGGAACAGATCAATTATCATTCACTGCCGCTTTGAGTGGTTCAACAGTCACAGTTTCATCGGCTAGCACCAGTGGTGCGAGTACTACCGTGAACGCCTATAGAGTTCAATTATTGAGAGCATCGGCGGGAGCGGCAACAAGCGAACAGGTACTTGTTAGCACGACACAAACAATTTCAGGTGCAAAAACTTTTTCAAATCAAATTGTAAAACTTACAAATTTACCTACTAGTGATCCTAGCGTTGCAGGACAACTTTGGAATAGTTCTGGTACTTTGAAAATTAGTGCTGGTTAGACTATAAGATCTAAAATAGTTTGTAACTTACCTTTTATACTTTTATTATTCAAAGTATTTTTAAGACCCATATGTAGATTTTTAGGCCAACATTCAAACGCAGTCCAGCAGTATCCAGAATGTTCTTCATTCAATTTAGGTATAAATTCTGCATCAATGGCTACGAGATAGGTGTGAAAGAAAAACTTTTGATCATTTGATGTGAACATTTCTAGTGGTATGACTTTCTTAAACTTAGGTATGCCTCCTGTTTCTTCCTCCACCTCACGCTTTAGACCTTCAAAAGCAGACTCCGTGAATTTACTTTTGCCACCTACTAATCCCCACATTCCTTGTGTTTTTTTATCTGTCCTTTGTAGGAACAAGAAACGTTTGGTGCTTATAGCGTAGAATAATGCTCCGGAACAAACTATATTTTCTTTCATTGTTTAGTATAACAACTAAGGAGTAGTTGCGTCAAGTGTTGGGTCATACGCAGTGTTACCACCGTCTAAAACAATGCTCCAATTACCTTGTGTGTACACACCCTCGTATGATTTAACCCATTCTGTGCCATTGAACCTGTACTGTATTCCTGTGTTAAGATTGGTAACATAGTGTTGTGTTGAATCTGGATTACTTGCGTCGAAGGCAATGTTCCACTTACTTGTTGTACTGTTGTATTCTATGATGTCGCCAACACTGGCTACAAGTGTACCCCATGTGCTACTCTGGAAACTGGCTGTGCTATCTCCAACATCATTTATTACCAGGTATCTATCACCATTTGCAGGAGTGCCAGGATCAAAAGTTGCAGGGTTTATGATCTTCTTGACTGCAGTCAGAGAGTTGCTTGGTATTGTGTCACCGTCTATTGTGTACAATAAAATTGTGTCGTCAAGTGATGTTGTTGCGATAGTGCCAATAATTTCGTTGCCATTTGGTTGTGTTAATCTTATCTGTGATGTCCCATTTGTGACTTTTCCGTATTGATCTAACAGCACTTTCCAGTTAACGGCTGGCCCAAACGTATCAAATGGATCTAAACTTGTTGGAGAATTTGCACCAGAATAGAATCCATCGCCGCCTGACTTAACGCTGGTGCCCGTTGAACCTAACAATCTCAGTTGGTTTCCTGTTACTAATAATCCAAAATTGTTTGGTGTTATGTAACTTCTTGAAGTAAGTTCTCCATCGATCAGTCCTTTTGCTATGCCACCATCATCATCGTATATGCTCATTATAATCTTTTGTACCACTCCTAACTTTTTAACTTTGACCGGAGGTGACAACCATATGGGCATTGAGAAAGTTAGTGTGGCAACATCTATTTCTGAATCTGCACCCACTGGTATTGTTCTACTACTAAAGGTGATGTTTTGTAATTCAACATAACTTAAACTAGTCCAGTCTATGTAGTTGTCTGTTTTCTGTATTTCAAAGTCTGGGTTGAACAGATACAATATTTGTTCCATAATCTGTAATTTTTGATCAGTGTTTGTCGTCCAAATATCCGCGGAAACTTCTAACCTGAACGGTGACGGCATTACTTTCTCAACAGTATAACCCGCACCCATTTCGTTAGTATAGTTTCCGTCCGAGTCTACGCCTCTTTCTCTTAAATGCTGTTTCTCTATGTGATAAGGATTCTGCATCCTTTCTCTGTCGTAGTTTAACTCTCTTACATATGCGGCAATCCTAGGTGCATACTGTAGGGCATTCTCTGAATTGTTCCTGATAATGTTTGCAACCTGTCTAGTTGGATCTCCATACACAACAGGTACTGCCCGCAGATTTACTGCTCCGTCACTGCCTCGACCTGTCTCCACAGAGAAGTTGCTCAAAATCCTAATGAATTGAGTGAGAAACTTTCTAACCTGTCCTTCGTAAAAATGTAACATTCTTAATTGTCAGCCTTTGGTTTTAGTGCATCTGTTAATGACTGTCTTTGTGTAACTGTCAAACCATTTATAGTCGATTCTGTTGCATTGTTAACAAAACTTGTTTTGTAGTTGCCTCTAGAATCATTGTTCGTTGTAGTTATTCTTACACTGTCTTCAATTTTTACCCATCTGGCTCCGTCATAACGGAATAGTCTATTAGGTAAGAAATCTGTTCTCAAGAAATAATCACCTGGATCAACACCAGATACTGGAAACGATATTCCAAACCCTGCAGGATTTCCATTGGGTGCAACACCGTCGCCGTCTAGATAGAATCCATAGTGCGAACTTGCCGGGGTGTCTATAGTGGCATTTACAGTATTACTGCTACTTGCTCTTTGAGACTCTGTGTTAACATTTTCAGTACGTATGTTTCCCCTTTCGTCTATAGGTGCAACGTAGTATTGCTTGTAGTTAAATCCGGATTTTGGAGCATCTGCTTCTGCTTGAGCAACAATCTGGTCATTAATTGTTTTCTCTCTATTGTATGTGCTCATGTAACTTGCAACTGATCCTGTTGATGTTGCATCTCCTATTACATCCTTAAATTCTTGCGAGTCGACTAATGTCTTCATTTTCAATCTTAGTAGATGTGGCCACCAAGTTTGTGAAAATCCTTCTGCGGCTCTATTAACATCTTCCACTACATAATACCTTTTCAGTGCGATAGGAACACTTTCATCTAATGAATAATCTTCTTTCATATGTGGGAATTCAATGACATCACCACTCATAGGTTTCCTGCCAAGTCTTTCTACAATATCATTCAAATGCACTGTTAAGAATAATGTGTCATTTGATAAAAACATACCAAACTGCGACAGATTAAAATCCTGATCTTGTACATTGTATATGCCTCTAACGACATACACATCATCTGAATATTTCCTGTCTCTGTTTTCTAAAAATAACAAATCTTGTATGGTTCTCTCATTCAAACTATCACCAGAGTACTGAGGTTGTGTAGGTGAAGACTCTCCGTCCTTGTTTGTGTCTCCCTGATCGTATGGTCCTAGGTATTTGTGTAGGTGTAGATCAGTCCCACCCACTTGAAACATCTCTTTGATGTTTCTATCGAAGAACTTGTAGTCATTGCCCTTTTCAGGCTTAAAAATGGATAATCTTGGCATATCATACATATTTATTGCACAGACAATGACTATAAATATGAGTATGTCAGAACTACAAACAGGACAACAGGAAATTTTCGATTACGTTAAAAACAGTCTCGGCGATGGGATGATTGACGTTGAATTAGACCCAAAACACTACCAAACGGCACTAGAAAGAGCCATTAATAAATTCAGACAAAGATCTTCAAATGCAGTAGAAGAATCTTATGCTTTTCTTACTTTGAAAAAAGATCAGAACACTTACATCCTACCGGATGAAATTATAAATGTAAGAAATCTAAACAGAAGAACAGTAGGTTCAAGAACAGAAGGCGGAGAGGGTGGAACACTATTTGAACCATTCAACTTGGCATACACAAACACATATCTTTTAAGAGCAGGTGCGACTGGTGGATTAGCAACTTACTACATGTTTGCATCGTACCAAGAAATGGTAGGTAAGATGTTTGGAAGTTTCATACAGTTCCATTTTGATGTGGCAACTAAAAAATTAACTATAACTCAAAAACCCAGAGCAGACGACGAAACTATTTTGATGCATACAGACAACTTCAGACCTGACATCACATTGTTCAAAGACATTTACAGTAAACCGTGGATCAGAGATTACACACTTGCCGTGTCTAAAATAATGTTAGGTGAAGCAAGAGGTAAATTCAATACCATCGCAGGACCACAAGGTGGTACGACTTTGAATGGTGATGCATTGAAGAACGAAGGACAGGCAGAGATAGAAAGACTGGAAGCAGACATAGGAAACTTCCAAGAAGGTGGTACACCACACAGTTTTGTTATTGGTTAACTTCTAGTACCAGTAAAGTTTGCTGTATATCCATTTAAATACGAGTATGCCAATACTAAACTCCAAATACAAAAAACTTACCAAATGCACAATAGATGAACTAGCCGACATGGTTGATGACTTAGAAAATATCTCTATCTATTGTCTAAAGGAAAAAAAGTTAAGTATGCGGAAACTGGTATTAACACAGATCCACGATATCAAAAAAGAGATTGAAAAACGTTTAAAAAAATAGTATAATAATACTATGTTGATAGGTGTAGTAGGTTTAATAGGTTCTGGTAAAGGTACTGTATCTGATAGATTAGTACAGAAACATAATTTCCGTAAAGATTCATTTGCAAAAAGTTTGAAAGATGCTGTTAGTTCCATGTTCAATTGGGACAGAGAAATGCTAGAAGGCAAAACAGATGAGAGCAGAGCATGGAGAGAACAACCTGATGTTTTCTGGAGCAAACGATTTGGCAAAGACGTGACCCCACGTTGGGTCTTACAATATTTTGGTACAGAGGTAATGCGTCAAGGCATGCACGATGCAATATGGATAGACAGTTGTATGGCCAGATATGACGGGAAACCCACTGTGATCGCAGATACAAGATTCGAGAACGAGATAAAGACAATAAGAGAAATGGGCGGAACAATACTGCTCGTGAAGAGAGGACAGGACCCTGCTTGGTTCACTGATTACGTGGAAGGAAACATCGCACCTAAAAATGTGCATTTGTCTGAGTATGCATGGGCAAAATCAGACTACGATCACTTGATCACAAATGACGGGACGTTGGAAGAGTTACACTCAAAAATAGACAACCTAATCGTCAGCGACAAGATCACCCACACGCCAACCGAGTCTACGGGTACTACTCAACCTTTGGCAATTGGCGCAAACAGTTTTTAAATTAGTAGCAGTAGTATTCCTCAAATTTCCATCCACAAATAGTACATCTAACTGGGATTTATGCTGTGCTTTGAATCCACACAGTTCACACTTCTTGTGCTTCTTATATCCCGATCTCTGTAGTGCAGTCACTCCGCCAACTCGCTTGCCGGCTTTTTTCCGAATACAGGTGTCGCACCGACTACGCCAATATATCCTGTCATATCTTTTATAAGCATATGCCCTAGGCTTTGTTTTACACTCCGTACACAACGGTCTATCTTTGTACTGCATGTGTGTATTTACGTCACCTATATAGGCACCAAGAAAACGGTAAATTATATCAACAAAACCGTATGATTGAATAAATAACTCTAGTATATACGTAACTTGCAAGGAGAATACGAAAAATGGCATTAACATCACCAGGAGTAGAAGTTTCAGTAATAAACGAGAGCTTTTATGTACCATCAGATGCGGGTACAACACCACTATTCATAGTAGCATCATCACAGGACAAGACAAACGGCGCAGGCGACAGCACTGCTGTGGGAACACAGACTACAAACGCCAACACTGCTTATTTGATCTCGTCTCAAAGAGAATTAACAGAGACTTTCGGAGATCCGAAATTCTACACAGACGCGGGTGGAAACAGCCTAAACGGTTATGAGCTGAACGAGTATGGCTTACAAGCGGCTTACAGTTTCCTAGGAGTTGCCAACAGAGCATATGTCCTAAGAGCGAACGTGGACACAGCAGGATTAGTTGGAAGTGCCGCGGCACCTACAGCAAACCCAACAGATGGAACATACTGGTTTGACCTTGCATCAAGCAGTTACGGTTTATTTGAGTGGTCACAGACTAATCAATCATTCACAACAATCACTCCAACATTGATCACGGCCATTACTGATCTAGTTGGTGGTGTTTCAACTGGTGCACCAAAAACTTCAATCGGTGTAATTGGTGATTACGCAATCAACACAACACACGTTACAAACAAAATCTACAAGAAGAACGCAAGTAATGCCTGGGTACAGGTTGGTTCTACAGACTGGCACGCATCTTTACCTATATTCACAACCGCTTCAGGAACAACAGTAACAAGTGGTCACAAGATATCAATCAATGGTGTTGAGATCGCGACAAGTTCAACTACATTGGCGAACGTTGCTTCTCAGATCGGATCAAATGTTACTAACGTGACAGCAAGTGTAAACTCTACAACAGGTAACCTAGAAATCTTCCACAACGGTAAGGCACTGGGTGACTCAACAGCGGGTGCTAACACAATCAGAATCGAAGCAGTCACAGGTACGCTTTTAGCAGACCTAGGAATCACTGCTGGAACTTACAACGGTGCTCAACTTTTACAAGCGACACACACTAACAGACCAACTTGGAAAACAGCAGACGAGAACAGACCTAATGGTTCTGTTTGGTTCAAGACAACTTCTGCAAACTCAGGTGCGGCTCTTGTTGCTAAACTTTACAGTTCAGCAAGTGCAAGTTTCTCAACAGTTGCTAGTCCACTTTATGCTACACACCACTCTGCGATCTATAACACAGATCCAGCGAACGGTGGAACTTCTTTATCAGCAGGTACAGTGTACGCACAGTACAATGTTACTGAGGAGTCAATGACAGCGGCAGATGCCAATGATTCAACTCCAAATGTTGCAGACTTCCAATTCTTCAGACACGAAGGTGGTGCCACTACTATAACAAGTAACAGTACTTCACCAACTTTCACAAGTACAGAAACTTTCTCAATACAAGAGTCAGTGAAGAACCAAGAAGCATTAAACGGTGCGGTAACAGTAACACTAGGTGGTACTGATGCTGATGCCTTTATCGCGGCAGTGAACGGCGCAGGTTTGACTAATGTAAGTGCAAGTAAATTAAGCACAGGTGAGATTACTATAACACACAAACTGGGCGGTGAGTTCAGAATGTTTGACACAATTGGAACACCATTAGCAGACGCAGGTTTCAGTGCAACAACGGCACACGCTTACGGAACATTCACAGCGAACAGCTCAACATTGATCGACAACTTGTATGACTTACCAACAGGTGAAAGTCTTGACTCAAGTGCTAACACAGGTATCATGGCAAGTAACTGGAAGAGATTAAGTTACACTGCTTCTACAAGTGCACCAAGCAACGAGCCAGCAGACGGTACATTATGGTACCATACTGCGACAGACGAAGCAGACATCATGGCACACAATGGAACTACTTTCGTTGGATATGCAACAGCATACGCGAGTACAGATCCAAATGGTCCACAGTTCAAAGCAACAGCACCGACTACACAGTCAGACGGTACTGCACTTGTAACTAATGACTTATGGATTGACACAAGTGACCTTGAGAACTATCCAAAACTTTACAAGTACAACACATCAGCAACTCTAAGTTCTACAAACACAGCAAACCAAGTGGCAGTTACCACTTCGGGTGCGGCATGGGAACTAGTTGACAAGGCAGACCAAACAACAGAAGACGGTATTGTGTTTGCAGATGCTAGATTACACACAGCGGCCGACAAGGCAGATTCATTGTCAACAGGCGGTGCTGGAACTTCTAGTAGCATCAAAAATTTATTAAGCGATGGCTTCTTAGATCCAGATGCTCCAAATCCAAGTCTTTACCCACAAGGTATATTGCTATGGAACACTAGAAGATCTGGTTACAATGTAAAAGAATACAAAAACAATTACATCACAACTGCAAAATATCCAGGAAGCGGATCAGCAGGTTTAGGTAACATCAGAGTAAGTAACGAGAGTGTATCAACTTACTTCCCAGACAGATGGGTTACTAAATCAAGTAACAACGCTGACGGTTCTGGTTCTTTTGGTAGAAAAGCACAGAGAAAAGTAATTGTTGAACAACTTAAATCAGAGATCGACACTAACCAAGCAATCAGAGAAGACCAAAGAGGATACAACGTGATTGCAGTACCTGGTTACCCTGAACTGATACAAAACATGATCAACTTAAACACAGACAGAAACAACACAGCGTTTATAGTTGGTGACACACCTATGAGATTAGAAGGTACGTCAACAGCAATACAAAACTGGGCCAACAACACAGCAGTTGCACTAGACAACGGTGAAGACGGTTTAGTAAGTGCAAGTGATTACTTGGGTGTGTTTTATCCATCTGGTTCGACAACAGACAACACAGGTAAATCAATTGTTGTTCCACCATCACACATGATGTTGAGAACACTAGCAAACAACGATAACATCGCTTTCCCATGGTTCGCACCATCAGGAACTAGAAGAGGTATTGTTGACAATGCTACATCAGTTGGCTACATCAACACAGCAAGTGGAGAATTCGAAACAATATCTGTTACGGAGTCAGTGAGAGATTCAATGCACGAGGTAAAAGTGAACCCAATCACTTTCTTCTCAGGTGCAGGGATCGTTAACTTCGGTAACTTAACTAAAACATCGGCAAGTTCAGCCTTGGACAGAATAAACGTTTCAAGATTGGCAGTGTATCTAAGAACACAATTAGATGCTGTTGCTAAACCGTTCATATTTGAACCAAACGATGAGTTGACTAGAAACGAGATCAAGGGTGCAGTAGAATCATTCTTGTTAGAACTTGTTGGACAGAGAGCGTTGTATGACTTCTTGGTAGTTTGTGACGAGACAAACAACACACCAACTAGAATAGACAGAAACGAACTGTATGTAGACATAGCAATTGAGCCGATCAAAGCAGTTGAATTCATTTACATACCGTTAAGAATCAAAAACACAGGAGAAATTGCAAAATTAGGAAACTAATTTTCGATAAAGGAGAAAATATATGGCAATATCAACATTATCAAAATTTACAGTACCTTTAGCAAACGATCAGAGTTCAGCATCACAAGGTCTGTTGATGCCAAAACTTCAGTATCGTTTTAGAGCAATCCTGGAAAATTTTGGAGTATCAACACCAAGATCAGAACTAACAAAACAAGTGATAGATGTAACAAGACCTAATTTGACTTTTGACACAGTGACACTAGACGTGTACAACTCAAAAGTTT
>Ga0209535_1001767_pt1 | contig 14385 bp, 13 predicted proteins | sample LinPmetageLP28_FD_184041 | JGI IMG/M metagenome (GOLD analysis project Ga0209535, IMG submission 184041) | Marine viral communities from the Pacific Ocean - LP-28 (SPAdes) (version 2) | ecosystem: Environmental > Aquatic > Marine > Oceanic | place: Pacific Ocean | collected 2009-08-22 | reverse complement strand
TTAAACCATCTGTAGCACTACCATAGTTCTGTGTTTTTAATGCTCCATAACCTATAGCAACACTTGCACTTCCATTTACATTTGTACTTAATGCTTCAAATCCAACTGCTGTGTTGTTATCTGCATCAGTCAAAGCATCACCTGCAAGACCACCAATTAAAGTGTTGTTAGTTCCTGTTGTTACTGACCCTCCTGCATTATACCCAACTGCTACGTTATATGCATTAGTTCCATCAGTAAAATTTTGCACTGATAATGCAATTCTACCAATAGCAACACTCCTATTCCCAGTCGTATCTGCGCTTAATGATAGATAACCAACAGCTACATTGTTCAATCCAGTAGTTAAGGCATCTCCAGAAAACGCACCAATTAAAGTGTTTTGAGTTCCTGTTTGTAATGATAATCCTGCATTGTAACCAATTCCTGTATTATAAGCTTCTGCTCCTGCATTAAGTGTTTTTAATGCTTGATAACCTATGGCAGTATTTAATCCGTGAGCATCTTCGGTCATTAGTGCTTGATAACCTATTGCTACATTGCTATCCCCAGTAGTGATTGCCGTACCTGCTTCATCTCCAATTAACACATTGAACTTTCCACCACTTACAATAGAGTTACCTGCATTGACACCTGCTCTGAAGTTAGATGTTCCACTTGTTGGAGTACTTATTGAACCATCTGCTGAAATCTGTAATCTATCAACTCCTGCAGTAACAAACCTTAATATATCTGTTCCACCTCTATAGATACCCATATTAGTGTCTGAATTAAATGTTAATGCAGGTGCTGAAACTGAACCATCATCTAGTTGTAATGTGCCACTTAATATAAATTTATCGTTCGTCTGGTCTAATTCTGCGAACTTTATCCAAGCATCATTATCTTCATTTCTGATATACATGATATTGTTTGCGCTATCATACCACCACATATTCGCAAATGTTGTAGATGGTGCTGACGTTCCAGAATTATTTGATGCTAATGCTTGTAATGCAGTATTTAAATCTGCTCTAAAAGCCGGGAAACCTTGATTGGCAATTGTGAAATCATTTTGTGACATATTTTATCCTCATGCTGCTAATTCTCCATAACCTCTTACGACATAATCAAAAGTCCTATCAACTGTCGCATTTGAACTATTAAAGAACTCTATTGTGAAACCTGTAGCACTTTTACTTGTTATAACATAATAATCACCACTTGTTAAGTTACTTGCAGAAATGCCTATGCCCTCAATCTCTTTAAATGCAGGACTAAATGTAATTGCTTTCCCAGATGTGCTTGTTGTACTTGCAATATCTTTTTCAGAATACACCCTTTCTGGCATATCTACTGTAACTGATAATTGTGTGACTTTAGGTGTTGCTTCTAGATCATCACTTAATAAAACTGCTCTAAATTTAAATCCTCTGCCAATATAATCACCCACATTAAATTTCTGAAATGCAGTATATGTTGGTGAACCACTTGATGGATCATCTCTAGTTCTTGCTATTTGTAATTCAACATTTACATCTCCAAATGTGCTAACGTCACCATCAAACTGACCATCACGATCATCAAAGTTTCCAGATGCATCATCAAATGTATTCACATAATCAACTCGTTCTGAAATAACTCTAGCACTTATTCTGTTTGTGTAAACTGCACCAACATCAATAAATGTATCAAAATCATAAGTTCCAGAAGATTTAACAGAACCTGCACCACCATCAAATGACCCTAATGCATCATCAAAATTCCCAGAAACACTATCAAATTGATTTGTAGTGTCTAAAATCAAAGCACTTCCAATATCTACAACATCTGTTTTAGAACCAGTAAAATTAGGATGTTGTGTTGATGTCGCAACTAAATTTAAACCCTTTAAATCATCAATTAATGTGACATTACTTGTTGCATTTGCAGAAGCTAATCCAATTTTATCAACTGATCTAACAAAATAAGTTCCTGTCATTGCCGGAACAGTAATTGTGTTTGCAGGTCGTGAAACTTTGTCAATTAATGTAATTGCATTACTAAATATAGCACCAGATGTTAATGGTGAATGTCTAATTATATAATGTGATAAATCTAAATCAGCGACAGGTGTCCAACTTAAATGCGCTTCTGTTCCAATAATATTAACTTGAAAGTTTGTAACATCTGCAGGTGGTAATGTTTTTCCAACTACTTGATGTGATTGTGTGGTAAATGATGATCTAACATTTAAAGCATTAATTGCTCTTGCTCTAACATCATAAACAACTCCATCTGCCACAGATAGCAACTCATATCGACCTGTGCCACCTTTACCCATAGTTACAAAATTTGCATCTGTTGATTTTTTAGCTTGTACTTCAAATTGTGAAACTGCATTATTACTTGAACTAACTTCAGCTAATAAAACAGAAACTGCTTCTTCATTCACAATTCTTAATTCATCTGAAACTGTTAATCCGGGTGATGCAACTGTTTTAGCATCAAATAAAGTTGTGTTATCTAAAGCAAATGTTGTTTCTTCTGCATTCCAATCATAAACATTTGCACTTGTTTCTTTTAATAATAAATCAACCCCCATAACTGGTTGACCATTATTATCTTGATCTAATGCTAAAGACCATTTTGCAACCTCAAAGACCTTAGATGAAAATCCAAAACGATCTAAATCAATCATTATAGTGTCACCAACTTGATATTTATAAGCACTTAAATTGCAAGGAAAAACCAACGATAATTGTTGTCTGTTAGCAAATAAAGCTATTTTAGCTAATCTTTGTGCTATAGATGGTGTAACTGTATAAGGAAAATCTATATTAGCAAAAACTGTTTCATTGTTATCTTCAGTTACAAATGTTGATGATGTTATTGATGGATAATCAGTAGCTTTATAATCTTCTGCTCCATAAACAAAAACACCTTTTACTGCATTAAATTGATCTCTGCGACTTTCTTTTGACTTAACACTTACGCCTGCTCTTAGATTATCTTGTGTTAATGTATCAGATGGAGTTATATATGAAGCTGCTTTTAATGCAAATTCACCTGCAGTATATGTAAAAGTTCCACCTAATGAAGTTAACATATTTTCAATAATTGATTTTGGTGTTTGATTTGTATCAAATGTGCCATTCATTGTGTATCTGTTTTCAATAGTTTGGTTAGCAACATTTGTTGATGATATGCCTTGTGCAGCTATGCTTGTGAATGAAAAACCATCTACAGTAAATTCTTGAGTATATGTAACAGGTAAATCCGTTAATCTAAAATCAACTTCTTCACCATTTAAATTTACTGTTTCATCACATTCATTTGCTGCAGTTATAAAACTAGCATCATTTATTTCAGATGAACTCACTCCCAAACCATAATCAGTATCTAATAAATAATCCCTCATACATAAAGCAGGATTAGTTGAAAAATGTGTTGTGCTATCTCTTACATCAAAAACCTTTTTGCCAGATACCATTGCAGAGATATTAGGAATGCCATTTGGGAATACATCTTGATCAAACTCTAACCTTACATAAATATAAGCTATGCCAGATAATTTATGGTCATTTGTCCATTTCCCACCACTTTCAGAAACTAATGTTGCATCTGCAACTTGATCTGTTGCACCTAAATGAAATTTTACTCTAACTTTATTTGAATAACCACCAGAATAGCCTGTAACATTACCATCACCATCAAATGTACTTATTCTATCATCTTCAATATATATTGATGGAATGCTTGTTACTTCATGTGATGCTAAAGCAATAACCATATGCAAATATTTATTATTTTCTGTTGTTTCCATAAAAACAAGTGGGCCGGAAACTTTTGACGTTCCGTAAATAACTCTGCGATTAGTGATAGCTTGTTTAACCATCTGGTCACGATTAACAACACCTGCCCCTTGTGCGCCAAAACTACCACTAGGTTTTCCAGATAAAGCACTTAATGCGACACTACCTGCTAAAGATATAGCAAAACTTGTCGCAAATGATGAAGCTATTGCTGATGCAACTATAGTTCCAGTAACATAATAACCTATAGCAGTTGAAGCTGCTGCTCCTATTGCTGCTCCTACGACTACTGGTGGCATATTATATTCTCCAACAATCTATCGCTTGATCTAGCGATAAAAAAATTAAACCATCTAAACTAACAACTGCAATTTTATTGCCTGTATAAATACCTAAAGCAATTCCTTGATCTGTATTCACACTTACTATATCACCTCTTGTGATTATTTTCTTGTCTATTTTATCTAATTTTGCATCAACTGTTTTAACTAAATCACCCTCACCATATTTTTTCAATGCCTTAAAAGAACCTAAAGCAGTTTTATATTTATTAAAAAATTCAGAAAATCTTGATTTATTAATTAAAATCTTTTCCCATTTAGCAGTAAATAAAGCACAATCATGTTCTCCCCACTTAAAAGGTTTGGTTCTGCAATCTTCTAAATAATTAACTAAAAGATTTTCCCAATTTGAAACTCTACTTTCCACCCCATTGCACCACTTTATCTGTTAAATCTGAAACAAAATCTAAACCTTTATCATTTGGGAAATTAATCTTCTGATCTTCTGGTGTATATCGTCTTACTCTTGCTCGTTCTAAATCAATCAAACGACTTTCTAATGTTAATGAAATAGAACAAGTGTCACCACTATCCTCAATCGTCATTATATCCATTCGACCATCAAATATTAAAGTAGGATCAGCGACAACTGAACCAGATGACAATGCACCTAAATATATTAATGCTTGTCTGCCTTGATAGCTTTCAGTTAAAGCTAATGAAACAATTGATGTTTGTATTCCATCTAAAGTAACTTGCGCACCTCTTGCTGCTATTTCAGATGTTTCCTCAACTGTACTGAAACCTAATAAAGTTCCTGCACCTGTGTATAATTGCGAACCAAATGTTATATCTCCATAACCTGTCCATAATGCAACTGTACCACTATCAAAGTTTAATTTTAATGCTAAAAATAATTCAACTTCTTTAGCTGAAAGTTGTGTCAACATATTTGAAGTAATTGATCTAGTCATTTATAAACTTTCTACTGCACCAAATGTTATTCCATAAATAGATGCTTCATTAACATTCCAATTAACAACATTATCATTTAATCTAAAAACACCTCTTGCATTTGTCACCACCACAGTTGAATTATCAGTTGGTGATGTTCTTAAATCTGGGAATATTGTTAAAGTTACATTTCCAGAACCATCAGAATTAGCATCTTGTAAAACTTTATGAAATTTAGATGTAATTCCAGAACTTAATTGAATATAATCACCTGCTTTTAAATAACCAGTTTGACTTGCAGTTGCACCATCAATTAATAATTGATCCCCTGTTTGACTAGCACCTTTAACAATAGGTGTTCCCGGTGAACTTGATGCAGTTCCTCTAGGTGTTACTGCTGATGGATCACCTAATAAAAATGTTCCATATGAACCTTTTAAACTAACAAGAAATGAAATCCATTCTTCTGCATCTGCTCTTTTCATAGGTGGTAAAGTAATATCAGCTTCCCATCTTTGACCTGTCCACTTATGAACTTGTTGTGCATATGTAAAAGGTGATTGTGAAATAGCAACTGTATTTCTTGCAAAGAATGCAACTTGTTGAATTGTTTTATTTGTTGGTGTTGCTAATGGATAAGATATAGCCATAATTAACCACCAAAAGCAGTTGCAAATGAACCACCCCTTTGTCTGCTTTCTAAGACTGCTTGTTTAGATGCTTGTGCTATTCGTGGCATTAGGTTTGCAATCTCCGTTCTAACTGTTTGTTGAACACCTGTAGTGACGTTAATGGTTTGATTAATTGTAACACCACCACCAGAACTTAATTGATTATTAGGAACTACTGTGCCTGTTCTTCCGGGTACAAATAACTCCGGCCCCTTTTCTCCAACAATATAAGGTGATCCACTTGTAGCAGTTCCACCTTTAGCCATAAATGTTGGAACAGTTGTAGCACTTGAAGAAGCAGTAAAAAAACTTCCTAATGCATTTCCTAGCGGGCCGGTAATTGACTTTTGGATTGCTATTCTTATTAAATCAGAAATAATTGATCTAGCCATATCTTTAAATGCATCTTTAGCAGATTTAGTGCCATCAATTATACCAACCAACGAATCCTCTAAAGATTTAATTCCTCTATCTCCAACGTCTTTAAATGACTTTTGTAATGCAGTTAGTTCTGGTTTTACTTCTTTAACAGTATCTGTAACTCTTTTAAAACCATTTATTGCAATTCTTAAAGGTGGATTTACTTTTTCTAAACTTTCTGAAGTTTTATCAAATGCACTAGAAATATTTCTTAAATTTTCTTCTAACTCTTTACCAAATGTAAATTCATCAAAAGGGTCTAATCCAACTAATTCAGCTAATTTGTTATAACCTTTAATAAAGAAGTTTAGAAAATCTCTACCTGCTTCTATAGCATTTGCAAATCCCTCAACAACTAACACAGTTAAAAACTTAGCCATATTAGCTAACACAGGTAAAACATTAGCAGTAATTTTTTGTCCAATACTTACAAAAGTTCTTCCTAATTTATCAAATAAATCATTAGCTTCTTCAACTGCTTTTGCATCTTCACTTGTTAATTGTAAAGTTACAGAATTAAATTCATCTCTTAACTTATTTAATTCCTTAGAACCTGCTTGTAATGTATTAACTAAGTTAACACCAGACCTACCAAATAAATCAAATGCAATTCTAACTTTATCTGCAGGGTCTTTGATTGCACTTAAACGATCTGAAACTTGATTTAATAGTTCATTAGTTGGTTTTAAAGAACCATCTGCATTACTAACACTAATACCTAATGCTTCAAATGCCTTTACTCCAACACCTAACCCTGTGGATGCTTCTGATATACTTCTGGAAAATCTAGTTAAACCTTTTTCAAGTTCTTCAGAACTAGCACCAGTTTGACTTGCTGCAAATTGTAATGTTTGAATTTGATTAACTGTTAGACCTAAACGACTAGATGCTTTTGCTAAATTATCTATTTGTGTTGCAAATTGTTTTAATGCAACTGTTGCACCTAATCCAATTAAAGCACCTTTTACACTAACAATAGATTTACCAATTCTGCCTAAACCACCACGAACACTTGCGAATGCTTGTCTTGTTTTATCAACTGCTGATAAGGTAACTTTAAGATTTTGATCTGCCATTCTCTACTACCTTAAAATATGCATACCATTCATTTATATCAGATAAAGTTAAATGTTCAACTTCATCAACTGTTTTGTGTAAGCGATCTGCCAAAGCTAATAAATTAAACCTTAACAAATCGCTTTTTAGTTTTTTTCTTGTTCCTCTACAGAAACAGTATCACCAAACATTTTTGCAGAAAGTTCTGCAATTATGTTAACCTTTTCACTCATAAGAAATGGCTTGTCTGCTAATGAAAATGCTTTTTCACCATCTTTTAGTTCAGCTTTTTCAATTATTAAATCAACCATTCCATCTACAGTCATATCATTTAGAAAGTTTTTATGCTTTCTCTGCAACTTATTAATATCACCTGCAGTTATAGCACTAGCATATAAAATTAATGGAGTATTATCTTCACCCCATTCTGGAACTTCAATAGTTCTTTTTTCTTTTATACGTCTAGATGCAATCTGTTCACCTAATGACATCAATCACCTCTAAACAGTTGCTGCAGTTAGTGCGCCTGTGCCTTGTAAAGAAAAAGATGCTTCAACCATTCCATCAAATGATGAAGTAATTGTTCTTCCTGTTACAATCGCAGTACCAGAATAATAAGTGTCACCACTTGTTGCACCCTCTGGATATACTGCCAAAGTTACAGATGCTCCAACTGCAAATGAAACTTGACCATTTGTGTCTGTTTCATCCCAGAATACATCTACAGAACCACTAAATGTTTTTAATCCTGTTAGATATGTTCTTGAAGTATCACCCATTGTTGTATCTTCAATGGTGTCTGCACTTTCTTCTAAAGAAAAGGAACGAATTTCAGCGACTGTATTTGAGCCACTTTTTACTGTTCCCTCTGATCCTGCGTGTGTTGCCATTTTTATCTCCTTTTAAGCTGCAGTTTCTACGTCATTTTCTAAGGTTCTATAAATTACCTCAACTGTGAAGCGACCAATGGCTATTGGTTGTTCACCATCACCACTATAGTCACCCTCAAAAGATGTCACTTGTGTGTCTTTCGCAAGACTTCCAAACGTAACATCTGATGCAATAGCTTCTTCAACTTCTACTGCAATCGTGTCAAGTGTATTGTCATAGTTACTTGTCGCTTTAACATATGCTTCAACACCAATTTCTAAAACCCTATTGACTGATCTAGGTCTTGTTAATGTATCAAAAGTTGTAACCTCTGACTTTGTAAATATACATAATCCCGGAAGATTATTACTTTCTAATGGATATATTCTTGATCTAAAAACATTTGTTCCTGTAGTTGTTAGATTAGTCAACCTTGTAACCATAGCATCTCTAATTTGATTTCTTAAATGTGCCACTAGTTTTTCTCTAATACAAAAGTTGTCATTCCAGTTCCATCATCTTGAACAATTCTAATTGTATAAGCCACACCTAAAATTGTTATAGCATCACCCTCTGTAGCACTAGAAACATCATCAGTTCTACATAAAAATCGAGGTTGCTGAATTGCAACTCCCACACTACCACCTGCATCCACCTCTATAAATTCGTTATCAAATATTCCAGTTATATTAGCAGCAGAACCACCTTGAACAGTATAACTTGCAGTAGTTCCAAAATCATCTACTTCTAAGAATAATAATCGATCTGCTGCACTTTCAACTGCCATTATTCATCCTCTGGTGTATCTAATGCTTTAATTGCTCTATTAATAATACTTTTTTTTGTTTTTTTAGCTTTAGTTTCTTCTGCGAAACCTCTAGCAATTAATTTGTTTGCAATTCTATCATCAATGTCATGTTCTTCACCTGCAAACATATTACCATTTGTTCCTATATAACATTTTTCTAAAATTTTTATTTTCATAAATACCTCGTAATAGTTAATGGAGGTGATCCTAAAACCACCCCCAATTTATATGTTAATTAAGCAGTTGAGATTTCATCTGTTTTAGCAAATGATATTGCATTTCTTAATGCAACGTCAACTTCTTGCATAACACTTATAGTAACATCACCAGATTTTGAACCAGAATATGGATCAACTATGATTGATGGTGCGCCAAATAATCCCACCATTAATTGTGAGAAGTCACCAAAGATCATTGCTGATGCATCTGATCCACCATCGCCCGGATCAAGGTCTGATGGCACGTTATTTGTAAACTCTGCCTTGTAGCCATAAATAGCATTCCAAGGCTCATTCAATAACATTACACTATCAGAAGATGCCACTCTTACAGTATTAGCCATTTTAGCTTTTACTTTTGGATTAGTTAAGAAACCTAATGTATTTGCATTTACAACTCCATTATCTTCTTCAACTAGCTTCACAAGGTCTGTAATATCTGCCCAAGTTAATGCTGCAACGTCTGTGCCAGAAGAAATATCTAAATTATTCACATCTGAATTGTTTAGAATTCCAGTAGGTTGTCCAGAAGAACCAGAACCATTTATTGCATGATATTCAATCTTATCAGCAATAGAACGTAAAAGGTCATCTTGAACAATCTGCTCGATTGCAGGAACACTTTCTAACATTAACAATCTTGACATAGTTGCGAATGCACCTAATGTTCTAGGTTGTAATGTTACACCTGCATCTGTTGGACTTTGATCAGTTACGTTTGCTGCTTCTTCAACAAATCCTGCTGATGCACCTGTAGCAATTTTAGGTATTCTAATTCTATTAGTTAGACCACCCATATAAGTAACACCTAAGTTTGACATTACTTGCTTTGCTCTTATTGCTTCGATGAACAAATCACCTCTTTGGATTGTTGGAACAAACTGATCTGTTACATTTTCACTTGAGATACCACCAGTTGCTGCAGTTGTCATAACACCAGATCGCCAAGCAAAGTCTGGAACATACATTCCTTGTGATTGCTTACCAGTTCTTTTTGCTATTTCATCTGAAAGTTCTCTTTCAAATCCTGCATTTTTCCAATCACCTGTTACTTGTGCTTGTATCATTCTTCCTAAAGAATAAGTTCTTTTTTCTTTAGATGCTTCTTCAATCACATTTACAGGTGTGTCTAGTGGCTTGTCGTTTCCAATAACATCTAGGAGTTCACCTCTGAACTCTGCAATGTCAATTCCACGACCCAAAGCAGCTTCACCTAAGTCTGCCTTGTTGTGCTTTCTTGCTAAAGTCATTATGTCTTTAGCATTTTTAGATGCTGATTTGGCTGCTTCTTGCCTTACTGCATCAAGATCGATATTTTCAGACATATTATTCTCCTTTATCTGAATGGTTGATTTTAATGTTTCGGAACTAGAACGACCAACACCAACAAGATTTGACTGATCTGCAGGGATTGAAACAATACTAATTTCCATTGGTGTAGTTGCAACACGATAATAATCTTCTGGATCATCTTCACGTTCTACTTTTTTGTCGACACGATAACCTACAGAAATATTCTGTCTTATCCCATCAACGACATCATTGAACACTTCCGAACTCTTTTCACCTTTTCCAAAGCGAACAGATGCTCTTAATCTTCGAGCATTTTCGTCAAGTTCAACAGATTCCACAACTCCGATTTGCTTTTCCATATCGTGATCTAATAATAGTGGCGCACGACCAGAGTTTAAAAATTCTAGGTTCATATTTTCTTTTGTATGATCCATTACTTCCATTCCAAATTGTCTTTTAACAGGTTCTTCACTTGAAACACCTACACTAACAACTCTTTTTTCTTCATCAATAGCTTTTTGATCTAGCTGAATGGCTCTATAATCCAAAGAAATAGGTTCTTTTCTTTCATCATCTTCCATCTTTTCTTCTTCTTTATCTTCATATGAATTTTCATTTTCTTCATTCATTTCTTCAGATGGCATTTCTTTATGCTTTTCAAATACAACTGTAACTGTTTCATCAGTTTCTTGTACATCTACAACGTGACGATTTTCCACTTCAGCACCTCTTTCTTTATCTTTAGCGAATGTATCATAATTTTCGCTATTTGTTAAGTTCACTTCACTTCTTTCATCTTCTGTTTTCATTGGATGACCATCTGGCAATAAATCAGTATCATGTTTGCCACTTCTATACTTGCCATTTCTAACTGCAAATAAAAATGAATTAACTCTTGCCATTGCCCATTGTTCTTCTGAACTCACAGATGGTCTTACAGATTGTGGATTAGTGTTATATGCACCAATCCCTCTTTTATAAACTTTAGCTAACATTCCTAAAGTAACTCTTTTTGACTTAGCACTTCCGTGTTCTTCATTATGTTCTTCTACTTTATTTTCTAAAGCAGTTACTGTTTTATCTGGAAATTCATCTTCAATGGCTCTGGTTGCATCTTCATCAATCTTGTCTAATTGTTTATCTTTATTCCTTGCCCAACTTTGACCAACATCACCACCCCACAAAGCCCAAGCAATACGACCTGCAGATGGATAACCATCTTCACCTTGTGAAAATCCCTCACCTTTTTTATCTACTTCATGTCTTGAAAAATAACTATGCATACGTCTAACAGTATCAGCAGAAACTTCTTGTTGATTTACTAATTGTCTTGCTCTTGCAACACCTACTTCAGTACCACCACGACCAAATTCTTTTCGCCAATCAAGACCTCTTTGCGCTTCTTCTGCCATTGCATCAGTTGGAGTTAGGTCTATATCTTCGCCTTTATACTTCGCCATCATCATCTCCACCAGTTACCTCTGGTTCTGCAGGAAACTTTTGACCAAATGGCTCAAATGCCATTGATAAATCAAACTGTTTAGCCATTTCTTTATCACGATTAATCTGACTAAATGTTTCTTCAACATCACGACCATAATGAGCTGCAACATCTTGATGGGATAAAATACCATTCTGCAATCCAACAACTGCTGCATTTATTTCTTTTAATGGGTCAATCCAATTCCAACCACGACCCCTAAAAGAAGTATTATCGAAAAATTTATCAAATTTATTTGATGGAATTGGTATTGTTCCAAAATCCATTGCTGAAGATAACCAATCTTTGAAGATAACTTCTGCAAAATGTTGCACCATAAATTCTTGTAAAGACCTATAACCATCTCTTTCATCTAATGCTCCTTGCCTAATAGAACTATAATTAACAGAAGATAAATCACTTGATAAAGCTGCATAACTAACATTTAATCCAGATGCTACACCTCTAAGCATTGCACTTTCAAACTCTGCAAACCCAGTATTAGGATGATCTGGGTCAAACATTTTTATATCATACCCGGCAGGTAATTGGTGAAATGTACCCGGTTCAACATCAATCAATGGCATATGACCATCATGTAAATCATCACCCATAAAATCATCTGAATTTGGTGTTGTTAACATACCCATTTTAGATGCACCAATTCTAGCAGCAATAATCTCTGCTTCTCTATAAGCACCTAACATCTTTAATGTGCTAATAACAGAAACCATAAATGGCTCACCTCTAGTCATATGTGTTCTAGTTGGCATAAAAATATGGATCATTTCACTAGCAGGAACTCTTATATGTTTTTGACCTTGTGTTTTGTTGTAATGTCTATCACCGGGATGACTTGTTAAAACATAATAAGCAACAGGTTTGTGATAAGTATCTAATTCAACACCCATTCTAACTTGATTGCCATTTTCAAGAACTTCGTTTTTCTTTTCGTCAATCATATCAGCTTCAACTAATTGTAAGCTATAATTATCTTTGTATCTTTTGCCAGATAGCTTTTTAATAAATACTTCACCATCTCTTGCTAATGCTTCAATCGCATATTTTTGGCAATCTAACCAACTCATACGACCATCAACTGTTGGATTGCCTAAACGACCCCAACTTTTCCAAGCATTTTCAATAATAGCATTTCCTGCTCTATCTAAAGAGCCATCATCATTTCTTGCTTTGACTTGAAGATGAAAACCTTTATCACCAACAACATTTGTTTTAATTAAATTAATATATCTTTTTGCAAATTCATTATCTCTGACTAATTCTCTTGATCTGTTTCTTAAAACTTCAAGATTATATCTTAACTCACTATCAGCACTAAAAGAAGAACCAACAAAATCACCAAATAAGCGACCACCTCTAGCACCTCCATAATTTCTTTTCATTCTTTTGGCTGACTTCTGGTCACGTTTTAAAAAATCAAAAATACCCATCTAAAACCTCACAGAAACAGTAGCACCAGTTGGTTTACCTCGTTTAATTAATTCTTTTCTTTTATGCATAGCTAATTCTTTTTTATAGTAGTTTCGCCATTGAACAAGTTCATCTGGTGACATTTTAGATAAAGAACGACCATTAATAGAATAAGATAATACATCTGCATCTGCTCTGCCTTGTAAAACAGTTTCAATTTTATCTAGCATTATCTCTGTATGGCTTCGTGGATCAGCATTGTTAACATCTAGGTCTGGAATTATTTCCCATTCACCAGTTGTTACTACAATTCTATTACCACTTGATGTTTCAGTAACTTCTAACTGCCAATGGTAATGACCCTCAACATAATTAGCAGTCGCAGCACTATTAGCAGTAAATAAATAATTTGCATCTGAATTTGTGCCAGATATTGTTATTTCATTATTACCACCTGCTCTTATTCTGGCAACATATGCCATTGAATGTGTGGTATTTGGATAATCAGTTGATAAATCTGTTCTTTTCCATTGGATAAAGTCACCTATTACGAACTGTTCTGGTTCTTCTGTAGGTGCATTGTCTGCATTAAAAAGGTTAGCCACGAATAAATCCCTTTTACAAATTTTTTATTTTGTCAAGATACTATAACCTAAAATGGGATTTTGTACCATAGTTTATTATTTCCAACCATTAATGAAACTATTACCCCTATATCGATTAGGTCTAATAGGTCTTTTTGGTGGTTCTTCAGTTGTTTTTACTTTTTCACTTTGCATTCTATCAGAAATTACGTTTAAGTTTAAGTTTAAAATAGATAAAGCACCAATTGCATAAACCCTACAGTCTAACGCTTCATTTCTTGTTCTAGTTTTAACAAATTCACGTCTGGGAAAACCTTTATGATATTTAGTAACAATTTTTTCACTTGATGCTAATTGTTTAAAATATTCATCTGGTCTATCATCTGGGAAATGACAAAAACCTGCACCAACTTCATTAATCTTTAATCTTGAAAATACTAACTCCTTGATATTATCAACACCTAACGTAAATAATCTAATTTTACCAATATTGTTTCTTGTAGGTCTTGAAACTATTGGTCTACTTTCTCCTGCCATACCTTTAAT
>Ga0209535_1001766_pt1 | contig 14387 bp, 5 predicted proteins | sample LinPmetageLP28_FD_184041 | JGI IMG/M metagenome (GOLD analysis project Ga0209535, IMG submission 184041) | Marine viral communities from the Pacific Ocean - LP-28 (SPAdes) (version 2) | ecosystem: Environmental > Aquatic > Marine > Oceanic | place: Pacific Ocean | collected 2009-08-22 | reverse complement strand
CATACCAAAACCTTTAAAGTCTTGGTGCGGAGAACAACAAATAAACTACACTTCGTTTGTGCATGACCTTACTACTAAACTAGGAGCTAAGAACATTACTATGCGGCTTAGTAAAGGTACGCATATGAACCTCCCTGTAACTCGTGTAATAGTTGTAGACTGTTCGGTGGAAAATGAGAATACGGCAAGGAATACTGAAGGTACATGATCTTTGCCCTGATGGGGTGCGGATCGTAGTAAACTGGGAACACATGGTAACAGGTTCTTCTGTGTTCATCTTATGTATCAACACCCAGGCGGCAGTACATAACTTGGTAAAGATAGCAGAGGACAAAGGTTGGCAGGTAGAAATAGAAGTCCGTACAGAAAATAAAAAATTAGGGGTTCGCATGTGGAGAATTGTGTGATATGGGTGACAAGACAGATGCATTTCTGTCACTCTCCCTCCCAGACTAGACCGCCTTCGGGCGGTCTTTTTTTAATCATAGGCATCCCACTCACTGCGGTTTATGTCTAGCTCTTTTTTCATTCTAGGAGATAAACTAACACCATTGTACTTAGCCATCTTTTCAGAAGTTTTCTCGTGAGATCTCATTGAACGTTCTATACTATCGGTTGTTATAGCGGCGAGAGGGTGAGCTTTGTTAAATTTATTTATATTGTCAACAGCCCCTCGTAGCTCACCGTAATCTGCATTGCGTCTTGCTACATAATATTTTCGTAACAACTTAGTTCTTTTTCTACTCGTAACCGTATCTATACGTTTAAGTATATTGTTCTGTTCTTGTCGAAATGTATACGCTGAAGGTGCGAAACCAAAAAACTGAAACGCTAGTTCTCCCCCAGTTACATCATCGTATATAGGATCACCACGTCGAGTTTTATACCCTTCGTCTGCTAACCTCCCAAAAGAAGATCTATACATGTTGGAAACGGCAGCGGGCATTAAACTTTCAATTCCACGTTCTACTTCTCCTTCACTCAAATCTTTTAGCCCACGACCTACACGTTTTACAGTGCTGTAAGCGGGACCTCCAACGTAGAAAAAAGCATTTTCTTCTAAAGAAGCATCGGGATTAAATCTATTTTGTTGAACTAACAAACCTGTAAGTCTTATTCTACTAGCAACATCTGTACCTGCTAACTGGTTAAGAGGACCTTTATACCACCCCTCCCCAACATACTTACGTACTATTGTATTAAAATCATCTTCATCGTCATCAAGTAAGAATAAATCTGAAAATAGTTGTATTGCACCATATATAGGTACGCCATGAATACCTGCAAAAAGTAACGCCGACCCATGTACTCCAATAAGTTGTTTTATTGCTACTCCGCGTATACCAGATGGTAAATCAGTGTTAATGGCTTGAATAGTAGATTGTAACATCGTGCTATACATTTTCACACCAAAACTTTTGTACATGCCTGCTACTCTTCCTACACCCTGCTGAAAAATTCTTGGGGCAGTCTCTATAGCATGCCCTCCATTAGTTTCTTGTGTCTCTACCATAGCTTGTTCTACAGCTTCTTGAATTTTTAAAGGTTCGTTTTTAGCTGCATTTACAACGTCTGAAAAATTCTTTGTTTTTTCCATCTTCATTATTTTTCTTAACGCGAGTTCGTAAGTTGATAAAAGTGTTACTTGCCTGTTCATACGTTCAGCAAAATTAAAAGCGTAAGCGGACGCTGCTACAACACCATCTACTTTGCCTCTCATTGTTTTTAAGTTTCTTTGCCCTGACTCTTGTAACCCCATAAATTCAGCTATACTGGTTATCTGTAACATCCCATTTTCAGCGGCTGCTTTTACTATATCTGCGTATGCTCCAACCTCTTTCTTTTTTGCATTAGGTACATCTCCAATAACATTGTAATCTGCGTCAAAATATTTACTTATGTCTGCTCTAGATGCACTTATGTATTTTGTAGCTCTACCCACTGCCCCCATAGCAAGAGGGTATCCGTACTTTGCACCTTGGTATGGTAAAACAAACAACGGAACTTGAGACAAGTTAACAACAGCAGAAGACACGTTAAACCCAATAGTATATATAAACGCTCCTTGGTTTAAGTTTCTTGCTATATTTTCGTACCTAGCGAGAGGACCAGTAGCACCTTTTCTATTAAACTCAGAACGTGCTAGAAGTTCGTTTTCCATTCTTGTTACTTCTGGTAATCGTCTTTGTAAAAAAGTATCTTTCTTTACTACAGGTTCTTCCCGCAATATTTTTGCCGTTTCTCGTATTTTACGCTCAACATCTAGTAGTAACTTACTGTTTTCTAATCGTAGTCTAGAGTAAGGTATTTCAAATCCTTTTTTCTTAAACGCTGTGGTGGTATCGTCTATATAACCAAGAACATTTCTACGTCCTGCAAACGATTTAGCAAAAGAAGTTTCGGGTAAAGTATTTATATAGAGGTTTACAATTTCTTCTTTTAGTGCAGCTATCTCATCTTTATCAGCTTTTGTTTGACTTTTTGCTTTTGGGTTTTTGTCTACAGTAGTAAGTACCTCGGCAACAAAACCTGCAGGAGGAGCAACTTTAAAGGTCTCCGACAAAGATTTTTTAGAAGTATCTACTATCGCTGCTTCTGCACTACCTTTTAAACTTCCTGGACCTTTAAGAACATTTGGATCGTTTTTAAGTTCTTCGTAACGTCTTTCTGCCGCCGCTTTTGTTGATATTAATTCAAAAACATCATCGTTAATTCTACCTTCAGAGGCTTCATTAGTAAGTTTATAAGGTATTGCATACCGTCCTTCACGAACAAGAGGAAAGTAAATTAGTATAGATTTATCTTCAAATATTTTTGAAAGAGTATTTCTTAATTGTTTAGCTTCTTTTGATTTTTCTCCAAGCGTATCATTTACCCTACCAAAAAGAATATCTTTTAAAGCTCTAAATTCTTTTTGGTAATGTTGTCTTATCCGTTCAAGTAACTCTTGTCCGTTTGCCCCGTCTTTATTCATACCGTTCCATGAAGGTGTTTGAGCGTCATATATATCTTTGAGTTTAATTTTTTCGTCACCAAGCGTCATTATCTTTGAAGTTTTGTTATCGCTTCGTAAGTATGTAGATTCAAAACCCTTGACTCTGTAAACTCCAAACAGTGTAGCGCCATATTTATTGTTATATGTATAGTCATTCATAGCAGCGTATTGTTCAGGATATTTTCTAGCAAAAGTTGTAATGTCTTTTAGTAATTCATTAGACTTGTCGTGAGACTCCCCTAGTTTTCCTCTTGTTCTTGTAGAAATGTTGTGGACCATCATACCAAGACTTTTTCCATCTTCGTCTTTAAACCCAACTTCATTTCCTAATTTAGCTGCTACTATAGAATCTGATACTCCAAGAAAAAAATCTTTAAACCCGTTGGTAATTTTTCCGTTAAAAAGAAAGTCTTTGCCTTGGTCAATACTACCCTGTACGGTCGAAAGTTCTTTAACAGTGCTACCGATATTAGCCATGACTTCTTTTACGCCTGTCTGGTCAGTCTTCATCTGCAGTATTGGAGCGTTTCTAGTCTTTGGCGCAGGTTCCATAATAGATTCTATAAGCGGGCTTGCGGATTCAAGAGCAGTGAGTGGAACCGCGTCACGTCCTATTAAACGTCTTAAGAAGTTAACAAGTATGTTATTAAGTCGCTGTAGCGCGGTTACAGGTTGTCCCTTAATGTTGATCGAAGCTAGTTCTTGTCTAAACTCAGTGTTTGATTGACTTTCAGAAACAAACTCATCTAAAGATTGTGCGCCATAAGCTGTACCTAAATAAGGTTTGACTTCATTATAAAGCGCATTGAGTTGTTTAGTTAAGGGATGCGACTTATTTGCCAACGTAGCAGAAGTAACCGCATGGTACACTTCGTGCAATAACACATGAGTATTCATACCACTTGCAGGGTTTATTTCTATTGTATTTGTTTTTGGGTTAAACCGCCCTGCAGTTTCTTCTTTTATCTTCTCGTTAACTTTTACTTTTGTGATGCTATCAGGATCATTAACTATATACACTTGCGAAGCATCAAAGGCTACGTATTCCATCATGTCTTCGTTCATAATTCCATCGTACCCTTGACGTTTAAGTTCTGCGATACGTTCTTTTGATAATGTCATTGATGCTCGTCTTTTAACAAGTCGAGTTTTACGTAACTCTTTTTTAGTTTTACGCCCTAATGCTAAATCTATCTTATCTAGTAATGATATTTTATCAGTGCCTTTTATCATTAAAGGTTTCTTTATATCCAACATAACTTCATAAACACGCCCATCTTTTGCAGCAATAGTAGATATTTCTAAAAAATCTTTGGGTGTTTTTTCCAAACGACGAGCTACATAAGCTTCAGCCACACCTTTATTAGGACTAAAATAAAGACCTTGCGTATAATCACTTGATTTAAACTCGGTTATATCTTTTTTAGGGCTACCATGATACACAATGTCTTTTACTTTAGAGTCTTGTGTTGCAATTTTAATTTTATCTAAATATTTTTTATCAACTAGTTTTTCCCCAAGTTTTTTAGCCAAGTCAGTAATTTCTTTAGGAAGTGTTGGGTTAAGTCCTATTTCTTCTAGCGCTCCCCGCAAATCTCCTGCACGTAAAATAGCTCTTACTCTTGGGTGCAACTTCATTGCCAACGTGCTTATTTGTGCAGTTGGTAAATCATAAAATAAATCATAAGGATTATTTTTAAGTTTTTTATTAGATTTTTTACCTAGTGTTCTAACTATACCGCTGTCGCTACTATTCTGTTGAGATATTTTACTTTTTTCGTTCGCTTCTTTCCCTTGCATTTTTTCAAACGAGTCTAACGTCTGCTTGCTTAAATTCTTTTTCATCCAAGCATAGGCACGTAACCCAAACTTTTCTCCTGTGCCTTTAAGATGTTGGTCATACGCTAATTGAGAATTAACCATAGCTTCGTTAGATACTTTTGAAGATACTAATCCTGACGGTAAAGTATACTCTGTAACAAGGTCGTAATCTGGACCAAATTTTATTAGCTCTTCACCATAATTGTTTTTTATAAACTCTACATCATCAGGAGTTCTGTAGTTTTTATCAGAATGTTCAATGTCAAAGGCAATGTTATCTAGTGCATTAGCAGGATTACCAACTTTAGAAAAATAAGTTTTTGCCGCTGCCATGTCTTTGTCTGTACTCACGCCTTTTAATTTACCTGTAACTAGGTCAAGAAGAATACGCTTATCTTTTATAGCAACAGGATCATCAGTTCTTTCTATGTCATACTGTTCGTCTATAAGTTTATCTTTATCTGAAGCTGTCTTATTAAAGTTTATCCGCCACTCAAGGTCTACCTCTTTACTTATTTTAGTTTCACGACTTCTTCTATCCGCAATAAATTTTTGTTGCGCTGCAGTTAACGTTTCTGCCTTCTCAATCGTCTCTGTTTTTTCAAGGTCTTCTTTTATTATTGCTGCTTCTTCTTTTTCTTCTGCCTTTTTTAATTTACGTTCTCCTACAATTCTTTTCTTCTTAAGGTCCTGTTGAGAAACGTTTTCCATTTCTGATAGAATAGATGTTTTTGCGTCAATCGTGGTTGCTTCATCATAATCTTTTACATAACTTGAAGTTATAGATTTAGATATTCCTATAGCCTGCATACGAGTTCTAGCTGCTGCAAGCCTTTGTTTCATATTAGGAGTTTCTACTTCAGGCGCAGCGAGTTTTTTCTCTAACTCTGCAACTTCTTTTTTTAAATCATTCTCATCAAGAATAGGATTTCCCTTTATAAATGTATTGTATATATCAAGGGCTTTTCTAGGATTATCTTTTTTTGCGACCTTAAAATCGTTAAACTTTTTATCAAGACCTATTCTAAAGGGTTTAGCTTTTCCCTCTAGATTACGTATTCTCTCTTCGTCTATTAGAGGATTGCCTTCTAAATCAAAAGAACCATCTACTTCACTCCTTAACGATAGAAATCCAGTAAACACATTTCTAGGTTTTACTAAATTTTTATTTGTCTCTGTAGAAGCAAGAAGTTTTGATAAGTTAGGAGCTATTGTAGAAGCTTGTGCCTCATTGTTAATTCTATATACATTAAACTCTGCGATTAACTCTTCAGGAGATAATAAATAATTAAAAAACTCTGTATCTATATTTTTGTTTTGTGCTTCTGTTGTTTTAATTTGTTCTCGTAAATTAGGGTATATAAAGTTCTCTATGGCTTTAAGCTCTGTTTTTATATTAGGATTTTTGTTTACTTTGTTACCTAATAACGAATGCGAAGCATGTCCTAACTCGTGAGCAATTAAATAAGCAAGTCGTGATTTATCTTTTGTTTGAGTATACTCAATGGCTACACCGCCATCCATATGTGCAGCATCCCAACTAGTGCTACTTCCAAAAATTTTAATATTAGGAAAAGAATTTTTATATTTTGTTTTTACAGTTTCTTGAAGATCGCCTATTTCAGGTTTACTTTCTTGATACCCTATAGAATCAAATTGTTTTCTTGTTTTTGTAGGAGAAGTTATATCTTTTTCTTTTGTTCCTCCAGAAATAGTAGTGACATCTCTTAGTTTACTTGGATCAGGGTCAGCTTTAGCACGTCTATCTACAAGGGTAGCATCTGCTTTAGGATCAAACTTTGTTTTAACATTGGGCTTAACATTTCCTGCATCTGACGTTGACGTAACTACTGGTTCTGGTTCTTTAACAAAAGAGTCTAATACCTCACCTTTTTTATTTTCAGGCGCTGCTGCAAGTTCACGTTTTTGCTCTCTTGATAACTCGTCATATGTTAATGTACCCGCTTCTGGTCCTTTTCCAACATCAGTTCTGTCAACAGGTGCGTCAGGTCTTCCCAATCCTGCGGCTGCAGGTGTAGTAACTTTCGTGGAACTACTGTCTTCTTTTTTAACGGGTACTGCAACGCTCGATCTATCACCTGAAACGCTAACTCCACTTCTTGTTGTGTCAATTCCTGCATCATCTGTCTCCGCTTCTAGTGGATCTACAAAATCTTCTTTAAACCGTTTCCCCTCTTGCTGTTGTTCTACTTGCCCCCTTCTAAAATCGTCAAATGAAGGTAGTTTAACTTTACCTTCTACAGCATCTTTAACTCTTTGTGTACCATCTGCAGACCTAGGCTCATCATCCGTCGAGTCTGCAACATTTCTACGCCCATCTATAAAGTTTAGTACAGTTTGAACTGTAAACCCTACACCTGAACCATATGCCCCTTGTTCTACAGCACCTTCAAAAGTATCTTGTTCAGGATTATAACCCTGTTCAATCATGTTTTGTAGTATGGCTGCGCTCGCTTCTTGCGCTCCTTCAACAGTTGTTGCTGCGCCCACATCAAGTATTCTATCAGTTAACTCTTTTGTTTTCTTTTCTGGCAACGCTTTAAAAATACTTTTTGCTCTGTTAAACGCCACCCCTATCGGTAGTATTTCAGTAGCACCTACACCTGCTCCCAGTAGAGAAGCTTTTGTACGTTCTTCTTGCGTTGCACCTGCTTCTCTTGCTCTTTCACTTGCCTCACCTGCACCCGCTCCAACAGCCAACGCACCCGCTGCGGGGATTCCTACCGTAGGAATTAAAGATGTTCCAAGAATACCTGCGAAAGAACCAAGGGCTTCACCAAACTTACGAGGTATGCCTTGCTCAAGCCCAGTGTCAGGAGTTACAAAACTTTGAGCTATATCACCCGCGGCTTGTATTTTTTCCCGCACAGGAGCTTCATACTTTTCGGGTAGCAGAGTAGCCCCACCCAAAGCAGCGCTCTCTACTATACCTGCTATACCCCCAACAATACCTTTTGGTAGCTCTTGAATATAGTCTATACCTCTAGGTTTATATTGTGGTTCTGCAGGTTGCTGACTGCCTCGCATGGCTACAATAGCATTAGCTAACGTTCTTGCGTCTTCTGTTGCACCTGCAGCATCTGCATTTCTTAACGCGGTTTCAAGTTCAACAAGAGAAGCCATTTAAAACTCCCGCTATCTATACTTAGCTATTAAGGAATCTATTTCCGCTTGGCCTGTAGCAGGTGCAGAAGTAGGATTAATAGATGGTATACCTAGTGTTTTTTCAAAAGACTTCATAGCATTTTGTATACCTAATATGCTAGCTACAAGTTTAGGATGATTGTCTTTTATTTGTAACTGTATTCCTTCTTTTGCTGCCTCTATTTCTGCTCTTAGTTTTTTAACCTTTTCTGCACTAGTGCCAAAAATAAACCCTTCTCCTTTATCTTCTTCTTTTCTAAGATTTTGTGTTAAGTCAGGTAAATCATACTGAATACCATACATTTCTTCTAATCTTGTAGCGTCTGAAATATATTTTTGTAGATCGTCTTGAAGACTTGACAGCGCCCTTCCCGCAACCACTTGAGAGTTATATATTTTAGTTTGTTCATTTGCTTCACGCCGTATATTTATATCAGCTTCAGTATTTTTATTATCAATAACTTGTTGCGCTGCCGCTTTATCTCTGTCACTTAATTTTGTTTTTGCATCTATATAAGCTTTTGCGTATTGCCCATCTTTAGCAGCGAGAGTTTGTACAAACACGTCAAACCAATCGTCATACTCTTTACTGCCTATGCCTCGTTCTTTAGGGGTTTCTTGTTTAGGTGTTACTTCTGCAGGCGTTTCTTCTACCTTGGTAGTTGCTTGTACAGGAGTTGTTTGCGCAGGAGCTACTGCAGCTATGCCCCCCACAGGCGCTTGAGACATGGCATCTAAAGTAGCTGTATCTTGTCCTAAACCTATCTGTTGCGGGACTGTAGGCATATTTTTTGGTGCAAGAGATGCTAAAAGATTAGATTTTTCTTTTGCTTTTTCTGCCATTGTTTGTTTATAAGGACCTACGGCTTTTCTGCGTAACCCCTCCGCTATATTTGAAGTTGGTTTTCGTATTATTTTTTTCTTTTGATCTCCTGAAATAGCGTCCATCTCATCCTCATCTTCGAGCGCAACCATTTCTCCTCTAGCATACCCAACAATACCGCCTTGAGCAGCCGTCATTGGCTTACGCACAGGCGCTCTAGATATACCTTGGTTCATAATTTTTTGCATGTTGGTGTCAGCACGTTTTTTCTTTTGCGCCAATACTCCACCAATACCTCTTGCTACTTCGTTTTGTGTAGCTTCATTATTAGAGTCTTCAAATTGTTGAGCAATCGTTCTAGGGTCTTGTTGAAGAGAAGCTTCTATTGCCTTTTTATTTTTCTCGTTCTCATTCTTTTTTCTAGCCTCAACCAAAGCCGCCATCAGATCACCTTGTAATCCACCTGATTTTACTATTTTTTGTAATTCTGTAGGGGGGGTCTGCATATTATTCTCCTATGCGGGTGCATTTTGAAACAACTTCAATAAAGACATAATACCACTTATATCAGTTGTGGCTTTCTCCATTCCTGTCGGCTCAGTATATGTATAATCTTTTGTTTGTATTGGTAAACCCGACAATAACCGCTGCATAAATTCAACTTGCGTGTAAGGAAAATCTCTTTCTTCTTCAAACTGCGTTTTATCTGCGGCTATACCTTCAGCAGTTATACCTCTTCGATCGTCTCCAAACTGTTTTGTTTTCTCCAACGCCGCAAGACCATACCTATTAATATCTTCTTGAGAAGTTAACCCTCTATCTTGTTCTGTATTAAATTGCCCCATTGCTTTGTCATAAGCGTCTCTATAACCTTCACCTGTAATGCCAGATAAATTTTGTAGTAAATTTCTTTGGTTTTCTGCAGCCATCACAGCTTGACGACCCCCACCAAAAGCTCCTGCCTGTAACAATCGACCCGCAGATCTTTGTCTTTCTATGTCAGATTGCCGCCTTGCTTCTTCTATCTGTGGATTTAATGCAGCCATAAGATAAGGGTTCATATACTGTTCAGCTTCCGAAGCACCAAAAGTTCCTAAATCAAAAGTTCCCATTTTGCCAACAGTCGGTTCTAGATCTAAACCTGCAATACCTTCGTAAGCTTTTGTTTGTAAATCAGATTCTCCCGCTGTTAAAGGTCCTGTATACGCTTCATAAGGCATATCTCCTAAAGCTGCCCCTTTACCCAATACATCTGTAACATAAGGACCTGCATAAGGAGATAACCCTGACTCTAAATTAGGATTGCTTCCAGTTGAAGGCATAGAAGGTGTTTCGCCTGCATTTATCTTGTCTGGGTCATTGTAATCCCCTGGCGCTCCATCAGGCACTCCAAATGTATAAAAATCTTCCATATCTACCTCCTATACTTTAGGTATAAACTTGTTAGGGTCTATTTCTTTACCCTGTTTCTTATTGCCAGTACGTGCCATACGTACTTTATCCATCATCTCTGTAAGAACTTTTGCACCTGCATCTGAATTACCATTACCTAAATGACTTACAACATCAGCAGGTATTACAAACTCACCGTCACTTAACGCTGCAGGTTGTGTTTTATCTATTGTTGCAGGTATTTTATCTGCCATACCATCTGTAGCGCCATCTAAATATTTACCTTTTTTAAGTCCTGCTAGACCCCCCGCTCTAAATCCTGCTAAACTTTCAAGACCTTCTACAGTAGCGGGTAACTTGTTAGCAACAGAAGAAGCAGGTAAAGCTTCTGGTAATGCAGAAAGAGTATCGTTAGATGCGACAGGGGGCGAAGGCATCCTTTGTTGTGCAGGATTAGCAGCGTTTAATGCAGCAAGTCCTGCCGCTTGTTTTTGTCCTAACCCTTGCGTTGTCGATAATACTGCTTCTTGTTCAGGTGTTAAGGGCGTAGTTCTAGCTCCTTTTAAAGTAGGCGCAAGTGGGGCATATCGCATATCAGAAAAATAACGTTGCCCACCACTTCCAGGTCTACGATTAGGATCATATGTATTTGGTACTTGTGACCTACTAGCGGTATATCTAGGGACATCTCCTCCATACCCAACAACACCATAAGGAGGGTTACTCCCGCCACTACCACCACCAAAAATGTTAGCTAAAGCTGCTCCTATACCTCCTGCTTTAACAATATCAAACTCTGGGTTTCCTTCGGTGTTGTCAGTATAAAACATATCCCCAAAACTACCTAGTATGTCCTCAAATACGCCCATCAGTTACCTCACCTAATAAGACGCATTAAAGCATCTTGTATTGCGTTACTTTGCACCCTACCACCTGTTTTCGCTCGTGTTAAGGGTAAATTTAATCTTTTTTGGTTGTATGTGTCTAAATCTCTCAACGATGCTAACCCCGCAGCCGCATAAGGTGATATAGAAGTTGTCCCCCCTCCTGTTGGTACATTTCTTGGTTTATAAGGAGACCCGAATGCAGGAGCCATTTTTGCTAATTCAGGATTAGTAACTTTAACATCTCTAGTTAACAACCTATACGCAGGGTCTTCTTCTTCTTTCTCTTCTTCCTCTTCGGGTAAATCTTCAACATTAGTATCTATATTAGTATCTATATTAGTATCTATATTAGTATCTACAACGGTATCAACGTCAGTATCTACAACGGTATCGCCGCCGACTTCTACATTAGTATCAACAGCAGTATCAGTAGTAGTATCAACGTCAGTATCAGTAGTAGTATCGACGTCAGTATCAGTAGTAGTATCAGTATCGCTTTCTATTATAGTTATAAGTTCATTAGTAGAATCTATATCCTCCTGAGTTACAGTATCAGGGTCTTGACCTGTTATAATTGCTACATCTTCAGCCGTTACAACACTCGTATCGTCTTCTTCAGTTGTATCGTCTTCTTCAGTTGTATCATCTTCTTCAGTTGTATCAATATCAGTATCATCAACTACTTCTTCAGTTGTATCATCTGTTGGCGCAGGTATTGTATCATCTTCCATACCTGTTTCATCTTCTGCTGTGGGATCTTCAACTACTTCTGCAGGCGGGGGCGCTACATCTGTCGGCTCTGTAGGTGTTGTATCTTCTTCTACTTCTTCTACTTCTTCTACAGGTGTTGTATCTTCTTCTACTTCTTCTACAGGTGTTGTATCTTCTTCTATAGCTTCTTCTACAGGTGTTGTATCTTCTTCTACTTCTTCTACAGGTGTTGTATCTTCTTCTACTTCTTCAGTTGTATCTTCTTCTACTTCTTCTACAGGTGTTGTATCTTCTTCTACAGCTTCTTCTCCTGCGGGTGTAGTGGGTGTAGTAGGTGTAATTCCAGTGGGTGTAGTGGGTGTAGTAGGTGTAATTCCAGTGGGTGTAGTAGGTGTAATTCCAGTGGGTGTAGTAGGTGTAGTTTCAGTAGGGCTAGAAACTTCATCGTAAGTAGAGCTAAGATCTTTAAACGGATTAAAAGGTTTAGCGTCGCTTCCTGACCCTGCAATAGTTGCAGCGGGGGCTACTGCAATCATTTCTTCTATACCCGCGCCTATAACGCCTGATCCTAATGCTGTTTCTAGCCCTGCGGTATCTAACCCAAGATTTACCCAAGCTTGTTCTCCTGCCCCAGATATAAACTCTCCTGCAAGTACTGAAGACCCTCCTGCAAGTCTAGTAACCAATGCTGATCCTAGTTTTGTTACAGGCATTAATATTGCTGCTGTAGTAGCTAAATCTGCTGCTGCACCAGTTAAACCTGCACCTAATAGAGCTGTGCCTTTAGCTTCCATTATTAAGGCTAGTCGGGCTTGCGCCTCGTTTCCTCCTGCATCAGCTAGATATTTTTGAAAAACTTCACCTTTTATAAAGTCAGGGTTTTTCATTTCTTGTAGAACTCTTATTTCTATTTCTTTAGCGGCTGCTCCCGCTGCCTCTACTACGTTTAAACCCGCTGACGCTGCCCACCCTGCAGGTCCTAAAAATGTAAGCGCCACGTCCGCAGCTATGTCAAGTATATCTCCTGTTGCTTTTAAAGCGTACCCTGCAAGACTTTGGTTTGTACCCCCCGAAACATTTTCCATAATAGGCACAAATCTAATACTTCCGTCTTCTCCTTCTATTCTTTTCCAAACTAAGTCTCCTGTGGCTTGAACCCCTTCAAGAACTGCTTTTGCTGCAGGAGTCATAGATTCAAATAATTCTTCAGCAAAGGAGTCAGCAAGTTGTACAAAATTTCCAAAATCAGAACTAAATTCACCCTCTTTTGATTTTTCATATAAATCTGAAGCCTTTTTAATATCAATTACTTGTACTACGTTTGGATCTTCTGATCTGTCAAAACCTGTAAGTTTGTCGCCAAAATCTACAATCGCCCTAACACCTTGATCTGCTAAATTAGCTGCCCCCAAGGCTCCACTTACAATTTTTTCTTGTATAAGATTTCCCATAGCGTTTTTTAGAAAGTCTGCGGTTTCCATACCTTCAAAAGAAGCGAAAGGATCGTAGTTTGGATCAGCTAAATCTACAGCACTTTCAAAATCTTCATTTGTAGGACCAAGAGTATCAGGACCTGTAAAAGTAGTAGGGTCATTAAGAATTTCTAACTCTGATTGCGATGCGCCTGTTGTTAACGGATCAAGAGTGGCTGTTGCACCGCCTTCATTATTAATAATATCTATAAGCTCTTGTGGATCTTCAGATGTTGTAAACTCTAAATCTTTAAATGGGTCTAGGTCTGATGCTTCTGCAGTTGATATTAAATTCGTATTATATGGATCTGTTGTTTCTTCACTAAATTGCCCCAAATCTGTTTCGGTAATCCCAGAAGGACCAAATGGGTTTGTACTATCCATCTCTGGAAATTGAAGTTCGTCTGGTATGGTGCTTACGTCTGCGCCCGTTTCTGCTTCGGACATAGCATCAAGAGTTTCTGCATCTACTATAGAAGCCGCGTCTATCTTCTTCTCTATCTCTTCTTTAGATTCGGTTGCAAAAGTTGTCATTGCATTTCCAAGAGCGTTATCTAAGTTTTGTCCTTTAAATGAGTTTGTAATAGTGTTTGCAATACCGTCTGTTACAGATGTAGAAAGACCTCCTGCTTCTCCTAGGACATTTGCTACATCTTTACTAAATTTACCTATAACTTCATCTATACCAAGCGCACTTAAGGCAATATCTTTTGGTGTTGCCCCTGATCCTAGGGCTTTAATAGTATTAACTAACTCTTTCGACGGGTCTTTACCTAATATATTCGGTAAATCTTTAATTATATTGTTTGTTAAAGTAGTAAAACCACCTAAACCTGCAAAGGCTTGAAAAGCATTAAGATTTCCGTCTGATACACCTTTAAGCACTGTTGCTGCAGTTGTGTAAGGCACAGATAACCCACCTGTAGCAATGGCAAGAAGCCCTTTTCCTATACCACTATCAATAAATTTATTTATAGCCCCGCCAAGACCTTCGTTTCTTTCACCTTCTGCACCTGTTGTCCAATCTTCTGCTTGTTCAAGTTTCTTCCTGCCTGTATCTATTGATTGCTCGTTACCGTCCGCATCTGTATAAATTTGACTCCACGTATCTCCTGTGTCTT
>Ga0209535_1001763_pt1 | contig 14393 bp, 20 predicted proteins | sample LinPmetageLP28_FD_184041 | JGI IMG/M metagenome (GOLD analysis project Ga0209535, IMG submission 184041) | Marine viral communities from the Pacific Ocean - LP-28 (SPAdes) (version 2) | ecosystem: Environmental > Aquatic > Marine > Oceanic | place: Pacific Ocean | collected 2009-08-22 | reverse complement strand
AACAAGTGCACCTTACAGAGGGGTTTCTCCTGAATCTACAGTTGCTGGATCTCATTCTAATTTAGCAAAAGTTTTTGGTTGTTATAAAGTTGTTTCTTTAAATGAAACATCGGTTCCAAGTACAGGTCAACCATCTACAACTACACAATTTGATGGTATAAATGTTACATTAACTAACGCTGCATCAAGTACAGAAACAGGGGGCGGTTTTCAGTGTACAATTGGACCCGTTAATGATAGAGGTTAATTATGTCAGGAATTTCAAAATACACATACACAACATTAAAAACTGCAATTCAAGATTACACTGAAGTAAGTTCAGATGTTCTAACTACGACGATTTTAGATGGAATTATTATGGCTGCTGAAATGAGAATTAATCAAGAACTTCCAATAGACGCCGATAGATTTGTTCAAGAAGGAACTTTAGTTGCAGATGATAATACTATTAATGCGCCAGCAGGAACTTTGTTTATAAGAGGTATTGAAGTTTTTAATTCTACAGCTAACACACAAGGAAAAGGAACTTGGTTAGAGAAAAAAGATCAAACGTATTTATCGGAATACACAGACAGATTAACAGGGACAGAAGGAGATCGAACAGCACAAGATGTTACAGGATTTCCTAAGTATTATGCCATGTTTGGTGGAGCAACAAGTAATACCACAACTACTTCAGGAGGTATGTATCTAGCACCTACGCCAGATGCAAACTATCTGTTTAGAGTATATTATAATAAATATCCTACAGGATTAGGTTCTGGGTCAGACGGAACAGCAGAGACTTATTTAAGCACATATTTTCCTCAAGGGCTTTTATATGCATGTTTAGTAGAGGCATATTCTTTTTTAAAAGGTCCAACTGATATGTTGACATATTATGAAAATAGATATAAAAATGCAGTACAACAGTTCGCGGGAATGCAACTGGGTAGACGAAGACGAGACGATTATACTGACGGAACAGTTAGAATACAAGTTAAGTCACCGTCTCCATAAATGAGGAGAAAAAATTATGGCAATAACATCGGCAATATGTAACAGTTTTAAAAACGAACTTATGACTGCAACACATAACTTTACGGCGTCTACAGGAAACAGTTTTAAAATTGCATTGTACACAAGTTCTGCAACTCTAAGTGCGTCTACTACAGCTTATAGTTCATCAAACGAAATAACTAATGCTTCTGGATCTGCATACACGGCAGGTGGAAAAGCATTAACAAACATTACTCCATCTTTAGATGGTTCAACAGCTTGTGCTGATTTTGATGACGTTAGTTTTACGTCAGCTTCATTCACAGCTAACGGATGTTTAATTTATAACGACACTGCAACAGGTGATCCTGCAGTTTGCGCAGTAGCATTTGGTGGAGATAAAACAGTTTCAAGCGGAACTTTTACAATTCAGTTCCCTGCTAAAGCAGCAACAACAGCTATAGTTAGAATAGCATAAGGAGGTAAATCCTTATGGCATCTATCTGGGGTGGTGATAGTCCTTCAGTAGCATGGGGAGAAAATTCCTGGCAATCAAATACTGTTGCAATTTCTTTAACAGCACCGTCTGCATCAACAACTTCAGTTGGTTCTTTAACAGCCTTTAATCAAAACGGTTGGGGTGGAGCTCAATGGGGTAATGATGGTTGGGGTGTAAACTTTGCTGTAGCTTTAACTGCACCTGCGAGTTTAAGCACTTCATTAGGATCTCTAATTGCTGAACCATTTATAGAAACTACTTTAACTGCACCTACTAATTTAACTTCTTCGTTAGGGTCTTTAACAACAACTCAACTTTCAATCGCAGCTTTAACAGCACCAAGTCAAATGACTTCTCAAGTTGGAGATTTTGATAATGCTGGTACGTTAGTTGGTTGGGGTAGAAATGGTTGGGGTGAAGAACCTTACGGAGATTCATTTAATAAATTAGTTCAACTTTCAGGACTTAGCGCAACAGCAAGTGTTGGTGCAGTTACACCTGCGGATGTAGTTGGATTAACAGGGCAACTAGCAACATCTAGTGTCGGATCTTTTAACTTAGAATTTTCATATGTACCAAGTGGACAATTAGCAACAGCAAGTGTTGGAGCACTCGTAGTTGGAATAGGAGTCCCATTAACTGGAGTTTCAGCAACAGCTAGTGTTGGAGTTATTGCTCCTGCGGATGTAGTTGGATTAACAGGGCAACTAGCAACAGCTAGTGTCGGATCAACAGTAGTTACAGAAACACAATTAATTATAATAGGTACTGATGGTGTAACTACACCGGCTATTTTAACTTCTGCAGTTGGATCTATTGTTCCAGGAATAGGAGTTCCATTAACTGGAGTTTCAGCAACAGCTAGTGTTGGAGCTATTGCTCCTGAGGATGTTGTGGGATTAACAGGGGTTGAAGCAACCGCAGAAATAGGTACAACTGGCTTTGGAACATTGGCATACAAAGATATTGACATAACAGGAATTACATCTTATACAGATGTAACACACGTAGCTTAGGAGAACAAAATTATGGCATCAACATACACAGCGCTCGGCGTAGAATTAATGGCAACCGGTGAAAATGCCGGTACTTGGGGAACAAAAACAAATACAAATTTAAATATTATAGAGCAGATTTCTGGTGGCTATATTGCAAAATCAATTGCAGGTGGAGCACAAACGACAAATCTTTCAGTTTCTGATGGATCAACGGGTGCAGAACTTGCACACAGAATGATAGAATTTACAGGTTCAATTACAGGAAATCAAATTGTAACAATACCTTTAGATGTTCAAACTTTTTATTTTTTAAGAAATTCAACTTCAGGAGCTTATACTGTACAATTTAAATATGTTTCTGGTTCAGGGGATACTTTTACTTTTTCTGCAACAGACAAAGGTGATCAACTTTTATTTGCTACAGCAAACGATGGAACTAATCCAGATATTTACACCCTAGATTTTGGTGATGTAACTCTTACAGGAACACAGACTTTAACTAACAAAACTTTAACAGACCCTATATTAAGTCCTGGAACAGCAACTGCTGGTAAAGTAGAATTTTTAGAAGGCACAGACAATGGTACAAACAAAGTAACATTAATTGGTCCTGCTGCAACAGCAGATGTTACAGTAACATTGCCCGCAGCAACTGACACATTAGTTGGAAAAGCTACAACAGATACTTTAACAAATAAAACTTTAACTGCTCCTAAGTTTGCAGATGCAGGATTTATTGCAGATGCAAATGGAGCGGAACAAGTAATATTTCAAACAACAGCTTCTGCAGTAAACGAAGTAGAGATTACAAACGCAGCTACAGGTAATGGACCAATCATAGGTTCAAGCGGAGAAACTAACGTAGATTTAAATTTAACTCCTAAAGGACTTGGAAGAGTATCTTTAGGTGCTGGTTCAATACAAAACGTAGTTGAAAAAATAACAGTATCTGCAACTGCAGCTACAGGAACAATCAACTATGATGTTATAACTCAAGCAGTTCTATACTATACTTCAAATGCATCGGGTAACTTTACAGTTAACTTTAGAGGAAATGGATCAAATACATTAAACGCTATAATGTCAACAGGGCAGTCTCTTACTGTTGCTTTCTTAGTAACAAATGCAGGTACAGCATATTATAACAACGCTGTTACAATTGATGGGTCTTCAATCACACCTGAGTGGCAAGGCGGTTCAGCTCCTTCAGAGGGAAACACTAACTCCATTGATGCATATACATATACGATAATTAAAACTGGAGATGCTTCATTTACAGCTCTTGCAGCACAAACACAATACGCTTAATAGGAGGTTAATTAGTTATGCCAATAATTGCTAGTTTCGGAGCAGCGGCAGCACAAGGTTTTGGTCAAAGAGCAGGAGCACCTAAACTTTTTGTCACTGCAACAGGTGGAACGATAACTACTTCTGGAGATTTTAAAATTCACACATTTACAGGACCAGGTACTTTTTGTGTTTCTTGCGCAGGTAATGAAGCCGGTTCAACTCAATTTGATTACACAGTCGTTGCTGGAGGCGGTAGCGGTGGTGGAGCTCAAGGTTATGGAAATGCTGGAGCGGCTGCCGGTGGTGGAGGAGGATATAGAGAATCCTCTGGAGCAGCTTCTGGATGTTATTCAATTTCACCTAAAGGTTCTGGTGTAGCTGCAATTACAGCTGCTGTACAAGGTTATCCAATTTCAGTTGGAGGCGGAGCAGGAGGAACTGGAGGAACAGGTACTGGAGGTCAAGGTTCAACTTCTTCTGCGGCTGGAATATCTTCAGCAGGAGGAGGCGGTGGCGCTTCACAAGGTTCGGCTGGATCGGGAGGATCTGGCGGAGGTGGAGGCTGGGGAGGCCCAAGATCAGGCGGTAATGGAAACTCACCAACTGTAAGTCCACCTCAAGGAAATAATGGTGGTCAAGGTCAACAATCAGGACATAGATTTTGTGGAGGTGGCGCTGGTGGCGCAACAACAACAGGCGGTAACGCTAGTAATCCAAACCACGGACCAAGAGGTGTTGGAGCTACTTCTTCAATAAATGGTTCTCCAGTAGGTCGTTCTGGAGGCGGTGGAGCTGGAGCTGGAAATGGAACAGCAGGACCTCAACCTGGAGGAGAAGGTAGTGGAAATGGTGGATCTAACGGCGGAAACGGCCAATCAGGAACTGCAAACACTGGAGGCGGTGGAGGCGGATCCGGAAGAGGATCTTCGTCAGGAGGTGGCGGATCTGGTGTTGTAATTATAAGGTATCAATTTCAATAATGGCACATTTTGCAAAAATATCAGAAGATAATGAAGTATTACAAGTATTAACACTTGATAATGAAAGCTGTATAAACTCTGAGGGAGTTGAAACAGAATCAGTCGGACAAGCATATTTAGAAACACATAATAATTGGCCAGCAAATCTATGGATACAAACTTCATATTGGACATTAAATAATACACATTTAAATGGTGGGACACCTTTTAGAGGAAACTATGCAGGTCAAGGTTTTACTTGGGATAGTGAAAACGAAATTTTTTGGCCACTAAAACCATACCCTTCATGGGTAAAAAACACATCTGAAGCAAGATGGCAATCCCCAATTGGAGACGCTCCTGATTTAACAGCAGAACAAATAGCGCAGAACGCAGCTAGCACTCATACTAATGAGTATGTTTGGAACGAGTCTGGACAGTCTTGGGATTTGACAAGTTAAGATATATTTAATAAGATACTTTTAATAAAGAAAGTATGAATATGTTGCAAACTATAGTCGTAGATAATTTTTTCTCAAATGTTGATAAAGTAATTAATTTATCTAAAGAATTAAAATACCATTCAGCACCTAGTAATGAAAACTGGCCTGGAATAAGAACAAAATCTTTACATTCTACACACTATAATTTTTTTAATGAAGTAATTTTACAAGTTTTAAATTACTATTATCCAAACTCTGAATTAAAGTATCACAATTCTCATGTTGCTTTTAGTAAACTAAAACATGGGGACAAAGGTAAAACAAGATTTCATCAAGACAATTGTAAAATCGCTGCAGTAATATATCTATCTGATGGTAATATGCAATCTGGAACTACAATTTTTCACAATAAAAAAGATAAACAAATAGTTGTTGCAAACAAGTTTAATACTATGGTAGCTTATGACGGTAAAAAATATCACGGTTATACAAGTTTAAAGCCAGGTAAAAAAGAAAGACTAACATTAAATATTTTTATAGAAGACGTAGAGGTGCTTACATGAATAAACATACATTAAGCGAACAGGCTTTATATTACGGTGATGTTAAAATGCCAGAAGGCTTTGAAATTAATTCATTGGAATTTTCTAAGACTATATTTGATTCTTTATCGAAACAAAAAGATTTTATTTTTTCTAAAGAGTGGGATAAATTAAATACTTATCTTATAGATTTTTTAAAACTTAAATTTAAATTAAGTTTAATTAATAAAAAATCATGGGGCACCATATGCACACCAAATGAAAATGTAGGACCTTTGCTAGATGTTGATCCTGTTGATTTAAAAAGCTCCCCAGACTTTACAGTTCTATACGGAATAAACACTGTCGACTGTTATGTTAAAATTTATTACGATGATAATAGACGTAAAGGAAGAAGTTGGGATATAGAACTTGAGCAAAATAAATTTATTATGTTTCCCTCTTCATGCACGTATAGTATTTTTAATAAACAGACTAATAATTTAAATTTTATACAAACTATAACATATGAATACATCTAATTATTATTGGTACTTTACATCAGCAATACCACCAAAGTTGTGTGATGATATAATAAAATACAGCTTATCAAAATCAGAGACTATGGCTAGAACTGGTGGATACGGAGACAAAGAATTATCGAAAGAAGATGTTAGAAATATGCAAAGAAAAAGAAAATCTGATTTAGTATGGTTGAATGAAAACTGGATATACAGAGAGTTGCATCCATACATACACGAAGCAAATAAAAATGCTGGTTGGAATTTTGAATGGGACATTTCTGAGAGTTGTCAGTTTACAAAATATAAATTAAATCAATACTATGACTGGCATTGTGATAGTTGGGATAAACCTTACGATAAACCAAACAATCCTAGAGAACACGGTAAGATACGTAAGTTGTCTATGACGTGTCAGTTGACAGATGGTTCAGAGTATGAAGGTGGAGAGTTAGAATTTGATTTTAGAAATTATGATCCACATGCAAGAGATGAATTAAAACATTTAAAACAAGCAAAAGAAATATTGCCAAAAGGATCTATTATTGTATTTCCATCATTTGTATGGCATAGAGTTAAACCGGTAACGAAAGGAGTAAGATATTCATTGGTCATGTGGAACCTTGGATATCCATTTAAATGAACACAGTAGAATATTTTAAAACACCTATTTGGTTTGAACAAAAACCAGAGTTTTTAAATTCGCTTAATAAAGCGTCTAATAAATATATTAAAGAAGCTAAGAATTGTGAGAAAGCTAAAGCACACATAAAAAAATATGGTGACTTTGGTACAAGTTATCATTCTCCTTCTCTCGTAGATGACAATGATTTTTTTGATTTTAGAAATTACGTTGGTCAAAAGTCTTGGGACTTTTTAGATTGGCAGGGTTTTGATCTAACAGATTATGCTGCAGTGTTTAGCGAAATGTGGGTACAAGAATTTTCTAAGAAAGGTGGTGGACACCACAGTGCACATGTACATTGGAATCAACATGTATCTGGGTTTTATTTTTTAAAATGTAGTGATAAAACTTCTTACCCAGTTTTTCATGAACCAAGGACCGGGGCAAGAACAACTAAATTAAAATTAAAAGATACAAAAGATATTGTGCCTGCTTCTGAGATAATACATTTTAAACCAAGACCCGGTACTCTATTAATTTTTCCAGGGTATTTAGAACACGAGTTTGTAGTTGATTTAGGTATAGACCAGTTTAGATTTATACATTGGAACATTCAGGCAATACCGAAAGGCGTAGCTAAAGATGTTTACTAATATTTTTAGTAGTTTTGTTTACAATACAATAATAAGAACAGACAATAAAAAAATACTTGAAGTATGTGATAAAGAATTATTAAACCCTTCTGACCACAATCAAGTTGATTTACCTAAGAATAAAAAATTAAAACCGTTGTTAGATGAGATCAAACTTCACGTCGGTGTTGTAGCTAAACACATGGGTTATGGTGACAAAATAAAACCGGTATGTACACAGTCATGGATAAATGTAGGTAATGCAAAAGAAATTATTAAACCACATCTACACCCTAAAGTAGATCTGTCTTGTGTTTACTATCCTCTAGCAGATAACAATTCTAATAAAATAGAGTTTTTAAACCCATGTCAACAAGTTCAATACGTAATAAAAACCGATAAGATTGATAGCTGGAATCAGTATAACTCAGTAACATGGACAATTGAACCATCTAATAATAAACTAATAATATTTCCTTCTTGGCTATTACATTACGTTGTGGATAAAAATAATTTAAAAAGAGTATCTATTGCTTTAAATTTTACTTTATAAAAATGTTTAAAATAAAAAAGAATGTATTAAATAAAAATTTATTTGAAAAAATAAATACTAAAATTCAAAGTAAATACTTCCCTTGGTTTACTCAAGACTATGTTAATGCACCTGATGAAAGTGGTTATGGTTATTTTACACATTATTTATATTTAGATAATAAAATAAACAGTCCTTTTTATGATTTAATTATGCCAGAGTTTTTAAAACTTTTTAAAAATAAAAAATTATTAAGGGCAAGATTAAATCTATATACTAAAACACCTAAAACTATTAAACATGCATACCATATAGATTATATGTTTAAACATAGGTCAGTTGTGTATTTCTTAAATGATAATGACGGTTGTTTATTTTTTAAAGATCCGTATAAAAAAATTAAACCAGAAAAAAATAAGTGTGTTATATTTGATGGTAACTATGAACATGCTAGTTCTTCATGCACAGATAGACCATACAGAATTACACTAAATATAAATTATGAGTTTTAAAAAAAATAAATATACAATTATCCGTCAAGCAATATCAAAAGACCTAGCAGCTTTCGTTGCAAACTATTTTAGTATGCAAAAACAAGTTTATGATACTTGTAGAGGGCGTGGATATTTTTCACCTTTTGAAACTATTATCGGATATTATGAGGGTGAGAATGAACAGATTCCAAATACCTATTCCCAATATGCTAATATGGCTATGGAAACTTTATTACTTAAATGTTTACCAGGTATGGAAAAAGCAACAGGATTAAAATTATATCCTGCTTATAGTTATGCAAGAATATATAAAAAAGGTGATGAACTAAAAAAACATAAAGATAGGTTTAGTTGTGAAATATCTACGACCATGAATTTAGGAGGTGATGATTGGCCGATATATTTAGAAGGTTTAAAGGTAGATTTAAAACAAGGCGACATGTTAGTTTACTCCGGTTGTGAGCTAGAGCATTGGAGAAAAAAGTTTAAGGGTAAAGAATGCATACAAGTATTTTTACATTACAACAATATTAAAACAAAAGGTGCAAAAGATAACATGTTTGATAAACGTCCACATTTAGGTTTACCTTCCTGGTTTAAAAGGACTTAATGATAATTAGTATAAAAGATAATTTTATTAGTAAAAAAGATTGTGACTTTATAATTAAAACTTATCACGACAATAAAGACAAGGTTAGAAGATGGAGAGATACATATCCATTATCAATACATGACTTTGGAAGTTTAACAAATAAATTAAATAAAGAAGCTAAAGTAATAAACAACTCTGTACTGGATTGGATAGAGATTGTAAAATGGCCAATAGGTAGCAAACATGATTTACATTATGACTTGGCTAAATCAAATACTACTCTAGCTTCTATATTATATTTAAATGAAGATTTTACAGATGGTTATACTTATTTTGAAGATGGCACAATTATTGCACCAAAAATAGGTAGGGTTGTTTTTTTCGACGGATGCTATTATAAACATGGTGTGAAAGAAATAAAAAATTCAAATAGGTTTACTGTTGCCGGATGGTTTAAAGGGTTATAATGCTTTTTCCTACTATAACATGTGTAGATAATTTTTTTGATGATCCAGATGCAATCGTAAAAAAATCTAAAGAGTTTAAATATAAAGTCAATAAATATAGTGCAGGTAGTAGATCAATGCCCTTGCATGAATTAGATTACCAATTTTTTAATTGGGTTAATGGTAAAATTGCAGCTATTTTTTATCCTAACTTTTCTGATAAACTATCTTTTAGTGCCGCAACACATTTTGATAAAGTTAAAAAATCTGATCACGATAACTGGGTACACAGTGATGCAGATACAAAATTTGCTTCGATTATTTTTTTAAATAAAGAAGGCACAGCAGGAACATCTATATATAAAAAGAAAGGTCTACATCACGGTATAATAGGGAAGACTGCTCAATCTAAATATAAGTATTTTGAAAAAGGTGATAAGATGACGAAAAAACAACTTAACCAAATTAAAAAAGAAAAAGAATGGAACAATAATCAGTTTGAAAAAACCTTTCATTTCGAAGGTCTATATAATAGACTTATTGTTTTTGATGCTAATTGTTTTCACTCTTTTAACGCAATGACCGAAGACCAAAAAGATCAAGAAAGATTAACCTTAATTTCTTTTTTTCATGATATTAAATTTCAAGATGAGAACACCTTTATAGAATTTCCTATACCTAAAATGAGAACCATTTGAAGGATTTCATAGAAAAATTAATTGTAACTAACCTACCCTCTGATCAACAAAGACAGAAAGAAACCTGGGATGTTGAAGGTATATTGCATAATCAAAAATATAAGTTTGACTTAAGACCCATAAAAAACAATTATAAGGTAGGTTTTTTTAAAAGCAAAGCTGACAAGATGGTTTTTGACATTAAGGACCAATGGATTATTTTAGACGTTGAGGAATTGCATCAATATTTAAAACAAAACGAGCTTGAAAATGTTGATTTAGAGGAATTGATATCTAGTCTGGATTGGAATATAATACTACCAAAATATTAAAAACTATATATAAGTAGGGGTTATGCTACAGAAACTAGGTTTTGCACCAGGATTTAATAAACAAGTTACAGAAACCGGAGCCGAAGGGCAGTGGTTTGATGGCGATAATGTTAGGTTTAGATATGGTTCACCTGAAAAAATAGGTGGTTGGACCCAATTGGGGCAAGATAAACTTACCGGTGCGGCAAGAGCAATACATCAATTTGAAAACAGGGATAGTGTCAAATATTCTGCTATAGGTACAAACAAAATTTTATATGTATATATTGGCGGCCAATTTTATGATATTCATCCTATTCGAGTAACTTTAACTGGATCTGACTTTACAAGCACTGCTTCATCTGCAACTGTCACAGTAACATGCACCGGGGATCATGGATTAATAGAGGGTGATATTGTTTTATTTGATAACGTCACAGGATTAAGTGGATCTACGTTTACTAATGCTTCTTTTGAAGACATAAAATTTATGGTTGCTTCAATCCCTAGTTCAACTACTTTTACTATTACAATGGCTGCAACAGAGTCAGGAACTCCTGTAACGAACGGTGGGTCAGCTTCTGTTTTGTGTTATTACAATGTTGGTCCTTCTCAACAACTGGGTGGCTATGGGTTTGGAGCAGGTAACTTTGGGGGTCAAACTAGCGGAGCAGCAACTACAACTCTAGCTTCTGGTATTAATGATGCAGTAACTAATATTCCTTTAAGCAGCTCTTCTGCTTTTCCAACGTCTGGAGAGATTAGAATAGGTACTGAAGATATAAGTTACACCGCAAACAATACTAGCACAAATGTTTTAAGTGGGGGTGCAAGAGAAGTTAATGGCACAACCAAAGCATCACATAGTGGGGGAGATACAGTTACAAACATTTCTGAATACGTTGCATGGGGAGAAACCTCAACAGCACAAGATTTTACTATTGATCCTGGACTATGGGTTTTAGATAACTACGGTCAAAAATTAATTGCACTTATTTATAATGGCCCTTGTTTTGAATGGGATGGGTCTCCAACAAATGCAGTAGACACTAGAGCAACTATAATACCTAATGCGCCTACTGCATCAAGGCACGTTTTAGTATCTACACCAGATAGACACCTAGTATTTTTTGGAACAGAAACGACTGTTGGAAGTTCATCAACACAAGACGATCTTTTTATTAGATTTTCTGATCAAGAAAATATAGATCAAACAGATTCTTACACTGTGACTGCAAACAATACCGCCGGCACACAAAGATTAGCCGATGGCTCAAGAATTATGGGAGCTATTAAAGGTAGGGACGCTATTTATATTTGGACTGATACAGCATTATTTTTAATGCAATTTGTTGGTGCGCCTTTCACTTTTTCTTTCCAACAAGTGGGTACAAACTGTGGGCTTATAGGTAAGAATGCTTGTGTTGAAGTAGATGGTAAAGCTTATTGGATGTCCGAAAATGGTTTCTTTACTTATGATGGACAATTAAAATCATTACCTTGTCTAGTAGAAGATTTTGTATACGACAATATTAATACTACGGCTAGAGATTTAATAAACTGTGGTTTAAATAATTTATTTGGAGAAGTCAGTTGGTTTTATTGCAGTTCTGCATCTGATATAGTTGATAAAATAGTTACGTTTAATTATTTGGACTCATCAAAAGAAAGACCTATTTGGACAACTGGGACATTAGCAAGGACAGCGTGGGAAGATTCTTCTTTGTTTGGTAAACCACATGCAACTTTCTATGATTCATCAAGCAATAGTTCTTATGACGTTGTCGGTAATACAGATGGTTGTACAATATATTATGAACATGAAACAGGGACCGATCAAATTAATGCGAGTGGAGTTGTTACAGCCATACTAGCAAATATAACTTCTGGTGATTTTGACATTACCCAACGTAGAAGTAACACAGGACAAACTGTAGGAATGCCTGACATTAGAGGAGATGGTGAATTTATTATGAGAATAAGTAGATTTATACCAGACTTTATAGATCAAACAGGAACAACTGCAATCAAATTTAAAACAAGATTATATCCAAACAGTAGTGAAACTACGACAAGTTTTACTTGTGACTCTACTACAACTAAAAAAGATATAAGAGTTAGAGCACGACAGATTGCATTAGAAGTTGCAAACACAGGAGCAAATGAAAATTGGAAATTAGGGACATTTAGATTAGATATACACCCAGGAGGAAGAAGGTAATGGCTACAGACCAAGAGATACGAGACGCAGGTTTTAAATATATTCCACAACAACAGTATTTACAAAACCCTTTTGTGTTACCTGAAGATCAGGAACCAGTAGTTGATCAAGGTATCGTTGCAACTAATGCTTTTACTGGCGGCGATGGTTTTAGTGTCTACAATCCAGATCCAAATTCAATTGTAAATAAAAATTATCGACCTAACTATGACTACAGACAATTTGTCGATGGATATGATCCTAATTTGTCTGCTACTATGAATATGAAAATGATGGAAGTGGATCCTAACTATAAGGGTGCCGATTATTACAATAAACCACCATCAAAAATGGAAGGTCTTATGAGCATGGTTCCATATGTTGGAGGTCTTATGAAAGGTGTAAACTTTTTAGGAAATCAAATAAGCCCTTATTTTCCGGTTAACAGAAGATCAATATTAGAAAATGAATTAGGGGGTCAAGGTATAATGGTTAACGACATTGGACAGATTGTGGCCGCTAATCAAGGAAATATAAATACAGCAGAAAATATTATGGCGGGTTATAATGCTTATCACGTAGACGCAGATACTTTTAAAAAAAGAAGAGATATGATTAATGCTAAGATGAAAGACCCCGAACAAAAAGCAGCTAAACTAAAAGCTCTTAATGAAGCAGAAGCAAAATTTTTTGGCGCAAAGGATGAAACAGATAAAATTTACGATTTTGAAGAAGACGAAAAAAAGAAAAAGAAAAAAGATACTGTCATTAATAGATTTATTACTAAGAAAAAAGAAGCTAAAGCTGCTGCGGATGCTGCGAATGCTGATGAAACTTCAGTTGGAAATTACCCTACTGGTGGTAGTTACGATGCACCAGGAGGTGTAACAGATTCAAATTATAATCAAGCAGCTAACATAGCTGGTGGTGGAGGTGGAAACCAAGTAATAAATACACCAGCAGGTCCTATGACTGCTCGAGAAGCAACATATGATAGCGATAAAAATACAGGAACATCTCAAGGATACTCACAACATTATGCAAGAGGTGGTAGAGCCGGATACTTTTATGGTGGTAGAGTAAATTTTAAAAACGGAGGACTAGCAAGTATTTTATAATGGCAAAAATTGTACAATCATTAACTAGAGCTGAACCAGAATACAATCAAACTAACCTACAATCGTTAGTCAGAGATTTGGATGCAGTAATTACAAAATTAAATACTTCTTTTCAACAAGAAGTAAAACAAGAGATAGAAGCTAAAAGTTTCTTTTTAGAATAATGGCAGTAGTAAACCAATATAAATTTGTAGGTAAAGATAATGATACTACAGGAAATGCGTTAACTGTTTTTGCAACAAATAGTCCAAGTGTTAATGAAACTATAATTATTAAATCTATACTAGTTACATCTGCTGGTACACCAAGTGTTACGGTCCTTAACAATAGTATTACAGCTATTAAATCAGTAGCATTAACAGCCAATCAAACTAAGGAATTACTAACTCAGCCTTTAATAGTAGAAGGCGGATCTGCTTTTACTATACAGTCTAGCACTACAGACTCATTTGATTTTGCGGTTAGTTTTTTAAACATTAAAAAGGAGAAAATAGACTAATGAAAACTACAGTAATTGACGGACAAGAGGTACCTGTTTTAGATGCAACTAGTGTTGA
>Ga0209535_1001762_pt1 | contig 14407 bp, 15 predicted proteins | sample LinPmetageLP28_FD_184041 | JGI IMG/M metagenome (GOLD analysis project Ga0209535, IMG submission 184041) | Marine viral communities from the Pacific Ocean - LP-28 (SPAdes) (version 2) | ecosystem: Environmental > Aquatic > Marine > Oceanic | place: Pacific Ocean | collected 2009-08-22 | reverse complement strand
AGCAAGGCTGTAAAAACTGGATAAATTGTAAAAACTCAAATAATTGTGTTTTACTTGCAGCAAAATCAGGACCGAGAACTTTGCAAGAAGTAGGGGACATTTTCAACCTCACTAGAATGAGAATTTGCCAGATCGAAAAAAATATCTTCAATAAGATAAAGAGCGATCTTAAATAAATATCACACTATAGAGCAATGTTCTAAGTACAGTGGTGGAGCCGGCGGGAATCGAACCCGCGTCCGCAACCTTTAATTGTAGGGATTCATTTACAAGTTTAGCTGGTTTTTGGCTCCAGCAAGCACATCTCAAAAAAAATGCTTATTTTTAAAAGGAATAAGCAAACCTTAAAAAAACAACTTTCTGTTTATCGGTTGTTGCCACCTCATGCATCTACTGGTTTTTAAGCAGCGAGTGCGTATGTATCAAAATCGTCGTTTGCGATTATTATTTTGTGCCTTTTTACCTGGCCGGGCACCTCCAGGACTTGCATCACCTCAATATCCGACCACGTCGATGCCGTGTCGGCCCCATCAAAGACTATTCTTTTCCACTGTCCAAGGAAACCTTAACTAGATCGCTCGCTGCAGTCTTTAGAAGTCTAAGGCCTTTTCTAGCTCTTGTTCCTGCGCTCTTGTTTCCGTGAGCATTCTTATGAACATCAAGCTCAAGAGTCTCAACAAGAACTTTAAGTTCTTCCCATTTTTCTATAATTGTATTGCTCATGCTAATTTCCTTTCAATGTTAAATTAGGCTTAGTGAATCATCATATTCACTTTTAATAATATCGTTTAATTTTCCTATGTATCCAGAGTTTCTCAGGTTTTTGAAGACAAGATTTTCTTCAGAAAACTCACCTTCTCTTTCAAGTCCAACTCGTCGCATAACCATTATTTTATCTTTTAGGTTTCTTAATCCTGTAATTTTATTTTCTATTCCAGTGATGGCGTCAATTCTGCTCATCAACTCATCAGTTTTTTTAGTAATTCTGTCTTCATCGACCATAGGATCAGTTCTTTCTGGAACTATTTCCCATTTATTTTTTAGGACTGAGAACACGCCAGTTGAGTGATGAGGTTCTTTTGAATCTTGTGGGTAAAGCTCAACATCATGTCCATACACTTTTAAATTGTGATTTGAGTTCCATATTCTTCTTTTTGAATCCATGAATTTCTTAACTAAGTCTTGATCATCGTTAACTTTGTCAAAGTCATAAAGAATATGTAAATCAATATCACTTTGTTTACCGTAATTATAATTTGCCATTGATCCTGTGAAGATTATGTCAACAATCGGTGTTTTCGTATCAAGTGATAGAATAAATTCGTAAGCTATTTTTAGAAGAATTTTTCGAACTTCTGGTTTGAGCTCAACAGAAAAAACACCACAGTCATTGTCATCGCAGACTGTGTCCCAAATTTTACTACTTAGAATTTTATTTACTCTCATTTATCTCTACCAATCAAGAGTAAATATTTCGATAAAAAAGATTTAGCTATCTAGTATTAGCTTAGTTGTGCTTTGCGAGCCTTCAACCTTATTTTCTGTAACTTCTTTATAGACTTTTACATAAGATTTCATATGATCTAGGTTCTCAAGCTCAAGAGATAAAAGATTTATTATTTGATGTATCTGGCTTTGGTTGACGCCAAAATTCATTATTTCTTGAACAATATCTCTTGACTTAGAAAGTGATTGCGCCCATTGCTCTGTGTTGGTCTTGCCATATTTTTTTACATCACTCATTTTCAAAATCTCCAATATACTTTTGTGTGGTCTGCACGTCTATTACAAAATCATTTAGATTGATAATTTTTAAAACCTTACCTGTTTCTTCATAATCAGTCTCATCTCTACTTATTAAAATTTGACTATTCCAAAGCTTATTTTTAATAATGAAATGCGCTTGCTCCCATGTTGGAAGATCAACATCATAAGAATCAAGGATTTCAGAAAGCTTGTTTGGCAGCATCATCTGTATATCTTTTTTACTTATAAGAGTTTTTAAATCTTCTTTGCTGTGCAGAATTTCACTTTTGCAAATATCAAAAACCTTGTGTATTACGCCGCAATTATTACATTGAACATTTTTAGGTTCAACATTATCATTATTGTCAATAGTAGAAAATACAACAAATTTATGAAAGACTGGATCTTTCATTTTTCTATATTGCGGTAGAATACAGTGGCACTGCACTAAATGCTTTAAGCCTTGCATTTTTCTACTTTTTAGCTTTTGTCTTAGCCTTAGCTTTTGAAGCTTTGTTCATTTCTCTTGTGTATGAAGACAAAGTATTTGTCAAAAGCTCAGTACCTGTTACAAAGGCTTGATCAATTGAACTTTGAACTAGCCGATTAACACCCTCAACTTTATTGTCTTCAAGGGTTATCATTCCTTTTTGAACAGCTTCATTAAGGTTGTTCTGGACTGTTGCTTTAATATTGTCAACAAGTGTTTTCACACTAAACGAAACATCTTTTTCTAAACTCATTATAGACTCCAATCTACTAGGCGATTCTAATTAATAGATTTGCAAAAGTAAACACTAATCATCAATAGATATTATTTTTTCAATTTTTGAAATATTTTCAAAGCATCGGCATGCCATTTCGACGCCTACATAAAAGCTTTCTGCAGGAAGCATATTAGAATAGGATTCAATACTTGGAAAGCTAATATTTTTATCTTTTGTGAAAAGGTCAGGACTAATAAGACCTTTTGATATTACAGACTTTGAGACCCTGAGAACCATATCAAAATTTGATGTCATAAATACGTTTTTTTGCTCGTCTTTTTCAGGTACATAAATAGTACATGTGTGACCAGTTAAGTTTGTAATTCTTCTTTTATAATAATCAGCTTCTAGATAATCTTGATTTTTTGTAATCATATCTGAGACATGTTTTTTGACTATGTGCTTTGTTTTTTCATTATTAATAATAATTTTATTAGGAGTTGCAATAATTCTATCTACGACAGAATTGCTTTCCTCAGGGTTGATTGAAGTAATTAAATCGCCAGAAAAAACAGAATAAAACTTAGAGCCAGTGCAAAAACAAATATCAGCTAAATCATTAGCAGAATTTTCATCAATTTTTGATGATACCAAGAGAACGTCTATTGTCCCCCTGATGTTGTTTGTCATAATTGTAGATAAGACTTCTTCAGAGTAGCCTCTGCAAAACAAAGCAATTGGCTCAGAATTTGAAGCAGCATGATTTAAGATTTTATCTATTTCTGATACTTTTTCGATTATGCCGTCGATGACAAAGCACTTAACGTTCTCTCTTTCGTATCTTCCTTTTGAAAGATAGATTAGATTCTCATCAGGAATACAATTAAATGTGTAACCCTTTGTTATCTCAGAAACAACCTTGTCACACTTTTTTCTTTTAATTTCTATCTTTCCATTTAAGCCAAATACATTCAATGATTCAAAAACTGCTCTACTGTAGAGATTGTCAAAATTTAAATCAAGAAAATTTCTTAAATCACCAATTTCTGGCTTAGTAAGATTACTATTAATCTGTGCTTTGATTAATTCTGTATTTTTTCTGGCATCACTACTAGGGTCTTTAGAAGAAGATATTAGGTCCAACAAGTAATTTAAAAAAATATCTGCAGAAAATCCGGATATTTTTTCGCTCTTAATTAAGTAATCAACAATAATTTGCTTGAATACGTTTTCTTCTCTAGAGTTAACAGGTAGCATTCTAATGGTATTGAATGAGTACTTTGATATAACAGGTGTGTTATCATCCGCAAAGTACAGAGAGTTATTCTGTGAATCTACGCAGCACTTCCTAAGTCTTTCTAAGAAGCTACTTAGTGATTTAGAGAAATTTGATCGACTTATAGACTTTGTGTGAACCATAAGTTCATTATAACATGTCTATTCAATAAATTTAACTTAGCTATCGCGCCACAAGTTGTTTGAAGCAAATTTGATTATTTCTTCAGCAGAATCTTCATTGTAACCATATTCATCAATTAGGGTCTGGACCATTTCATTGTACTTACCCTGCTGTTTCTTGTCTCTGCTCTTTGACTTAGTTACAATTCTAGAAAGATCTTTTACTGAAGCCATTAGTTTGTTTTCAATAGCTTCTTTAAGCGGGCCGTATGCTTTCCAGTCAATTTTCTTTTCTGCTCTCATAAGTGAGAACATATATGAAGTGACGTCAGCTCTAAATCCATCTCTAGAAGAACCTGTAATACCAATGTTTTCTTCGATCGAAGCCATAAAATTTTCATCTGGCTCCATCTCTTCTCTAGTTACGTTATCTTTAACGCCTGTTTTATTGACATATGCCTCTGCATGATCTAAGTAATTATCAAAAAGCGATTCCGCTTGTTCTTCATATGCTGATACGAATGCTTTTGTTATCTCTTTTTCAAGTATTCTAAGGTATTCTTCATGTAGATCTTTTTGGAGATATTGAAGATATCTTTCTCGAGCTTCTTCATTGACAATTTGATCTTTTACTTGCTTGATAAGAGCATCTCTTATTGAGATAGGTGTAACCATATTTTTATCAGAATCAGATATTGCAGCATCAATTGCTTTCATAATAAATCTAGTTGAGATTCCTGTCATGCCTTCATCTCTAGCTTCTTCTCGAAGATCTTTAATGTCTACTTTTTTAACTCTTCCTTTTTCAATAATGGCATCACCGTTATAAATTTTCATTTTTACCAATGGCTCTACTTTGTTTGAAGGCTTCAACCTAGACATGATAGAGAACATAGATGCAACTTCAATTGTATGAGGCGCAATATGTGCATCAAAATCACTGTGATTAATCAACTTTTGATAAATTCTTGATTCCTGGTCAAGCTCTAAGCAGTAGGGTACGTTAACCCTTACAATTCTATCTAAAATTGCTTCGTTTGTATGTGTTGATTTAAACTTATTCCATTCTGCTTCATTGCAGTGTGCAAGAATAACACCATCAAAATAAATCATTGGGCCTTTACCTGGAGAAGGAACATTCTTCTCTTGGGTTGCCGTAATCATTGTATGAAGGAATTCAATTTCATTTTTGAAAACCTCTACAAATTCAACAATACCTCTGTTTCCTACATTGAATGCACCGTTAAGTGACATTACTCTAGGATCATCTTCTGGATAGATATCAAGCTTAGATATGTCTTCGCTACCAATAAGAATTGATGTATCTTGTGTGTTTGCATCAACAGGAGGAACTACACCGACGCCTCTTCGACCTCTAGCAGAGAAAGAAGAAGTTTTTACAGGAAATTTTTCATATTCCCCATTGAATTCATTTAAAAGACGATGTCTGCATACTGGGCATAAGTCACCTTCGATACTAATACCTAGAAGTTCTTCAAACTGAGGTCTTAAAGATCTAGGGAGTAAATGAAGCGGCTCTTCTCTAATTGGGCAACCATCAAGATGGTAAACTTCATCAGAATCCTCAAGAGCAGCTTTGATATGTTCCATAAGGGCTGATTTACCTGCGCCAACGGGACCTAGAAGAAGTAAAACCTGGCGACTTTCTTCACCTTTTAGAGAAGCTGACCTTAGGTATCTCATTATCTTTGATAATGAATTTTCCATTCCAAAGAACTGGTCCTTAAAATAGCTATAAACTCTTGTTTTTTCGCCGCCAAATAGTTTTCTACATCTAGGATCATTTTCGTCTAATGTTTCTATGCCTGATTTGATGATTGAATCATAAAGTCTTTTATGAGCTAGTCTTACTTTAGTATCTCCGTTTTCAAGGAGTGAAAGATAGTCTAAAAAAGTCCCAGTAAACTTTTTAGCTTTTTTGTTTTTTCTCTGGTCTTGAATCAGTTTCTTAAAGTCTGTTTTCGACATTATTTTATTTCCTCGTTATAGGTGAAATTGATGCACACGTATTTAAATATTAAAGCAAACTGGAAAAATGATCAAATTTCGAAGGGCTCATCTTCAATAATTGTAAACAATTTAACATCATCTCCCCAGAGATCAACTATATGTTCACAAACTTTTCCTGCATAATTTAAGTCTAGGTCTCTTCCGTCATGGTCATGACCTAAAATAAGTGTGTGGTTTTTTTCAACCTTTTCAATGTAAATTTGCGGCAAGCTTCCTAAGCCGACATTTCTTATTAGCTCTTCTCTTACGCTTTTCCAGCCATCGTCATCGGCGATATCGTCAATTGACCACTCTGTTCTTTTTTTAGAATATGTAAATAGATTTAAATCTCTGCAAATTTCTTCATTTAGATAAGTTCTTATAAATGATTCGTCATTATGACTTGATCGAGCAATAAAGCAATGATCAAGACCTAGATTTTTCTCAATCCAGTTAAATATAGTAAAGCCTAAATGATAAGGATTTAATCTACCAACAATAGGTCTTATTACTTGATTATGAAGCTTGAGAAAACTCATATGATATTCCTGAGGAATGTCAAGCTCGTGAAGAATTTTATAATGCCAGAAAGATGCCCAGCCTTCATTCATAATTTTTGTCATAGCTTGAGGGATAAAATATTTTCCTTCATCTGCTACTATAGAAATAAGGTCTCTTTCCCAGTCCTCTAAATTTCTACTATTATCTCTGATAAACTCAAGAACACTGTGGTCTCTTTCTATCGGAAATTTATTAATATCAAATCCTTCAGGAAGATTATCTGGGTTGTCATTTAGAATCTTAAGATATTTTTTTCTTTGCTGTGCTGGGTTGAGTTTTTTAACATTAAACTCTCTAGACATTTGATATTTTAAGGCATGTGCTGCGTCTAATATATGCTCGACGGCATCTATGCCTATAGCAGGATTTTCAACATATTTACTTACTCTTTTTGCGGCATTTTTAAATCTAGATATTATGTTATCTGGATCTGTATGACGAAACATTCTATTGTTCTTAAAGAAATCGGAGTGTCCCACACAGTGTGCCATTGTTAGAACATGTGTCGCCATTGGATTTTCAGTCATTAAATAAGATATGCTAGGATTGGAATTGATTATCATCTCATAAGGTAAACCTTCCATACCTAAGTTATAAAGCTGGTGAGTTCTTTCAAAAGATTTTCCGTAAGACCAGTGATGATAATGGGTTGGCATTCCTGTATATGCCATTGCGCCGATCATCTCATGATAATCAATTATTTCATAATCAATGGGAAACCAGTCTAAATTGTATTTTTCGCCAATTTTGCATATTTTATCATCCCACATTTTTAATTCTTCAAAAGTCCAAGTCATCTTAGTCCCTTTCTCCGCCAAATAGTTTTTTAAATGCTGGCCATATATCTTTTGGAGAGTTTAAAAGAAGAAGCTTAAATTTATCATCAGCATGAGGTTCATAATTTTCATAAGTTCTAGAATAAGGACTAGATCTCCATTGAACGTTTCTTCCATCAGGATCTATTTCACAATATCCGTAAAGTTGACATTTTTCTTTAAGCGCCAAACTAGATTTTATTGCTTTTTCCTCATCTTCAGCCCAGTTATCTCCATCAGAACAATGAAATGAGTATATATTCCAATTTTGTGGGTGATATCTTTTATCAATTGCATTTAGAGCCAGATCTAGAGCAGGAGATATAAATGTTCCGCCGCTTGGAGATAATTTAAAAAAGTCTTCTTCAGAAACTTCTTTTGCTTCTACTGTATGTGCAACAAAAACAACTTCTATGTTATCATATTTGTGCTTTAAGAATTGATAAAGAAGGAAAAAGAAGCTTCTTGCAATATATTTTTTCTCAGTACTCATTGATCCTGAGACATCCATAATAAAAAATATTACTGCTGAACTAATCTCAACAGGTTGATTTTGAAAATGCTTGTATTTTAAATCAGAGTCATGAAAAGGAAATCTTTCTCCGTCTTCTTCTTTGAAAGTTCCTGATTTTTTGGCGATCTTCTTCCTTCTAATTTTATTCTTAAGCGTCTCTTTCTTTGAAAGCCTAGGTCTGATTCCATAAGGTCTATGACCTTTTCTTCTGTACGCATCAGAAGCAATAAATTTGAATTTTTTTCTTTCGAGGTCTGGTAGTTCAAGATCAGCGAATAAATGCTCTGCTAGCTCTTCTAGAGTGACTTCGACTTCATAATGCTCTTCGCCGCTTTTATTTCCTGCTTTGTCGCCTTGAGCTTTACCCTTTTGTTTTTGTTTAGCATCTGCAATTTTTTGACCTCTTCTAATGTCTTTACCTTGCGCGCCACCTACCTTTTTAGAATTATCTCCGTAAACAAATTGATACTCTTTGATTCCTTTAACTGGAATCTTAATCTTTTTGTTGCCGTCTTGACCAATTATTGATTCGTCAGCAACGATTTCTCTAATACCTTCTTTGAGCGCTTTGTCTATCTTTTTTTTGTGACGAGCTCGATCTGTTGCTGATCTGTCGGCTATGCTTTTGTGTTCTGTAAAAGTGCTCATATTATACCTTAAACATTACTTCCCAGAGCATTTTAACGAGTAAAGAGCCAACTGTACCGCCCAGGATCCATATAAGTTTCGAAGCAGTTCTCTGCCAGTTTTCTAATTGAGTATTTTGAACAATGAGATGATCTAGCCTTTTTTCTGTGTCATCTCGCCAAGGAAGAAGATCATCATATCTAATTCCCATAGTATTAAATTTATCAAGAAGGGGCATTCTTCTAGATTGCTCAGATTCTAGATCTCTTATCCTAGAGATAACGCCGGTATCAGGATGATTAACTGTATCTTTAATTTCTTGCAAGCTGCTTTTGACATCATGTAAATCAGCACGAACATCTTTTATATCTTCAGCTAATGCGTCAAAACCTCCGTTTAGAATTGAAGAATTCTGAATTGCGCCGTCGATTTGAGCTAATTTTAGTAAAACCTCATCCATCCCTGACATTTTTCTCTCCTTGATTCGGTTATAAGTATCAAATGATCAAGGAATGTGAAGGAAATATCAAGTTAAAATGAAGAAACCTAAGGCTAAAAAATTAATAATGATAAGGCATAAATTGATTTTAGAAAACAAGAAAAGTGTTTTGATATTTTTAGAAACTATCTTAGGTCGGAACATTAGATTTACAGCTCTCACAAAATAAACTTAAGGTACCTGAGATTGTTGTAATGGTCCAAGCATCTAGATTTCCTTCTGTAGACATAAACTCTTTATTACATGAAGAGCATGTCTCTGGAAAAGACTGTATTGCTTTTTCTAAATAAGCCAATTTCTTTTTAGCAGAATCTCTAATTAAGGCATTTTTTTTGTTGTGCTTCTTGCGCTTGATGCGCTTTTTATTTTTCTTATCAGATATCTTATTCATAACAGTTCAGATTCAGAATCAGATTCATATTCAGATTCATAATCATCTTCATAATCATCTTCAGTTTCATAATCACCCTCAGATTCTTTTTCATAATAAAAATATCATGATAATTTGTTGTGTATAAAATTATTTTTTCTGGATCGAGTCTAAGTCTACGTGTCTCAGATAAACTTTGCATATTTTATCTTCAACTATTGCTTCATAATAAATGTTACATGAAGTGTCGAGATCATCATAGAGAATCACTCCTGACCCCTTCTTAGATTCAAAGGTAAATTGCCCTGCTTCTCCGTGAGGACCGCTTAGAATAAATGCTAGCAGACTTATTTTAATAGAGGTAGGAGTAGGAATGATCCCTGTTCTTTTAACAGAAACTAAATCACCTTTTTTAATGTCAGAGAAGAGAACTTTAGTTCCAGATAAATAATTCATCTCTAGTCAGCAGAATTAAGAAAATCCTTGATTTCAGTAGTCGATAGTTTTGAAATAAAGTCAGATAAGTCTTCACCTGTGTTTTGAGAAACTAGTTCTTCTTGGTTTTTCTCTATGTCCTTTGAAGTCTCACCCTTATAATATGTTTCTAGTTTTTCTAATTTGCTTCCTGCATATAATTGAAATTTTTCTAAAAATCCTTCAGGTGTATCAGTTCCAGGTTCTAGCATGATCTGGTATGTCAAAGGTGTGATAATTTCTTTCCAGTCATTATAGTCTAGCTTACCCATATCATCTCGAACATCTTTGATAAACTTCTCAGAGTCAAGCATTTCTAAATTGAAGCCGCCAACGCCTACAGAGGGAAATACCTTAGCCAATCCAGTTATTAAAACTGAGAAGAATGGAGTTGTACCATCTAATGCTGCCAAACCAGTCATAAGATAATCAACTCTTCGTGCGCCAGAGTATATACCTGCCATTTCTTCTTGAAATTCTCCATAGCTAATTTCTGCTGCTTTTCTCAATGCAGGAAGATCAGATTCTATAATAATTCCAAATAAGTGAGTAATTCCAGCGGGCCCTAAAAAGTCGAGCTGATTAAATTGATTCGCTAGCGGAGCAAAAGCTTTCTTTTCAAAATCTTTTCTAGCTTTGTCAAGTTCATCTTGTGACCTTTGCTCGCTAATTAAGAAGCATGACTCAGGTGAAATAATCTTTACTCTGCTAGTAATAGTAAGATTGTTCATATTTTCAGAGATAACATCAATGGACTTACTAAATTCGATATCTTCAGAAGAAGGCTTTTCTTCCTTACCCGGTCTAAGAAATCTAATTTGTGTATCGAATGCTTCTTCTGGGTCATCTTCGAGATCAATATCATCATCCCCCTGGCCGGGCTCACCTATACCATAAAAACTATTGTACGCCAAGATTCCGCCTAAGCCCAAAGCTGCTAATGCAAATAATTTTAACGCTGTCTTAAAAACAGATTTAATGGCTCCTGCTCCGTCTCGTAGTAAAGTTCGAAGAACACCTCTTTTTAGACCGAATATTTTTTCAAGAAAACTAAGTTCTTTACTCTTGAACATTGCTCTAGTATGACCAAATGCACCTTTGGCTAATTGGGGATGGTAACCCAGTTTATCAAATTTATTCGAAAGTCTTTTAGCTCTTCTAAGTTCTCTCTTAATTGCTTTTTCGGAAACCCCACCTTGCTTCATAGTCTGCTTGAAAACAGAATTAGCACCTTTAATATTTTTTGGATTAGCTTTTAGTACTGCGTCTCTAGCTATCTTGGCATCGCGAGCTACTTTGCCTGCACGAGTAAAGTACATGTTAAAACCTGTAAACATATCTTTAAACCGATTAAACAATGCTACTTGCTTAGCACTTAATTTAACTTTTCCAGTAGTTTTTCCGGCAGCATTAACTAAAGGTGCTTCAAAGACATCATCTGACTTTTTAACAATTCCTGCAACAACATTATCGCCCACCTTGGCTTTTTTAATTTTTTGAGCGCTTCGGGCAACAGTATTAACCTTTGCAGCTGCGCCACTAGCAACAGCAATATCTTGTGCTTTTAAAGAAGGCAGTTTTTCGAAAGTAGTTCCGCCGACTTGTTTAACTAATGACTTTTCAGCGCCAGTAAGCTTTGTTGAAATTTTACCTCCGGGCTTTACATAAAAATTAATCTGTTTACCGGGAGCAATCGCATGAGAAAAAAGTTGAGGCGCATTTGTTTTCTCTGCTTTTGAAATTGCATCTAAGAGTTTTTCTTTCGCGCCAGGCGATTTTGCTAGCTGAGATAGTGCCATCCATGACTTACCTGTTAAAGTTGCAGCAATTTTTGGAGCAACCTTTGCTATTTCATCACCTATCTTAGTAGATCCTTTGGCACCTAACCCGAAAGCCTTAGCAATAAAGGAGCCAAGTTGCTCTTCAAGAACTTCTGTCTCAAGTTGTTTGCGGGGTGTAATTTTAGCTTTAATTTTCATATCTGTATTTTAATCTTCGTCAAGCTCTTCATAATCTAAGTAGGAAAATACAGACTGCAAATAATCGGAAGCTTTAGTAATTTTACTTTGTACCCATGAAGGTAGTTGATCATCATCTTCAATTATCTGAAAAATCATATGTGCCATTTTGGAAGTACGATAAAGCTGTGACTTAGCCATTTTTCCTTCATGATCATGATGATCTTCTTCGTGAGAATCATCTTTGTCATCATTCATATCTTCGTGAGCGCACATGCATTGCTCAACTATCTCTCTAAGCTGAGATTCGGTGATTCTTACGACATTTTCTACTTTAGCATCCTTGATACTTTGAACCTTCGCTTGAGGCTTATCAGAATCAGCTGGAACATCTTCCGGAATATGATCAGTTGGGTCTTCAAGATTGTCTCCACCGCTAAATGCATCTTCAACAGTCTCGACTTCGCTTGGTTTTTCATAAGAAAGAGCGTTTTCAACTTCTTCTTCGATAATTTTCTTTATTAATTCGATTGTCATGGGGCTACCCTCCACATATAACTATTTAAAACAATTTAAATTATATTGAGCGAAGCTCATTGACGCGCAGGCGAGTCACTCAAAATCTTGTGTTTTTTATGTTTTCAATGTCATGACACTTTGTGTCACTCCATTGAGATACATCTGGTTTTAAACAGGTTCTTAATCTTGTTAACTACTAATATTGTAACTTAAATTTAATCCAGCGTTAATCTCGTAATTATAGCAGCCATCTTGAACGATAACTCTTTGTTTGTTATAATTGATGAGAGGAATATTTGACATGCCGCACACGCTAGAAGCAATAAGCGAATCATATTTAAGCCGAGTTGATAATCAAGACACATATAAGTGTGGACAAGGCGGAGGATTCATTTATGCATACACATATCAGTCATGTATCAATGCACAAAAAAATCGAGCAGATGAGAAGTATCAAATAAAAATTGGGTGCACAGACAAGTCTAGCGCAGAACAAAGAATATATGAGCAGATGGGTGCCGCCACGAATGAGAAGGCAATCCTTCTCATGTCTGCTGCCGTCGACAATGTCAGGCAGGTTGAAAAACAGATTCATAAAAGGTTGGATCGTGTGGAATCCGCCCCAGGCAAGGAATGGTTCTGGACCTCCGTTCCAGAAGTCGGCAACATTCTTGAAGAGATTGCAGGCCCAGAAGCACTAGAACAGTGGGATCCTGCAGTAGAGTACAAGGCCATTCGCAAAGTTCATGCGCGCGAATTAAGAAGCAAGATCTGGAGAGAGTGGGTCAACGGATTCGCGTGGGTCGGGCTAGTCGCAGCGACATATCACGGATATCAGCTTTACACCTGGATTACGGGGATCTAAGCCCGAATACTCAGGAGTCCCGCGCGCCCAGATGCATGCAGCGTACGAGCAAGCCCTAGATCCCCTTGCGACCCCTATCGCCCCCTTAGACACCCTATAAGCGCTCCCCTATCTGATTATAACCTAGTAGCTACGACTGAAGATACTTGTCTGTTCCCGGTTTTTAAACACTGTTAGTCATAAGCCTAGGTGTTGAAGCGTTTTCTAAAAACGCACTCAAGTGAGTCTGCGTAGTGCGCGTCATGAGCGCGCGAGGTGATCTGCGCGCTTAGATGTCTCTCTATAGAAATTGTCTTGTGTGTGTCGATCTTGTTAAATGTGATTGTATACGTGTATCTGACTGAGGAAGACTGCTTGAGTCTAACGTCGTCCCTGAGGAAGCTGTTCTAGTCCCTGCATTTTTGACCGGTGAGATAATCTGGTTTTTAGTTGGCGGCGAGATGATGCGTGACGTGAGCGATTCATGTGTGTGTTGATGACAGTGTTGATGGGCGCGCTCTAGTGTAGTCTATTCAGATATTTCTCTTTTAGATGCATGCGTTAGAGAGTGTACGCGAGAATAGCGAGCCTCTGAGGCTTTTGCGAATTATTGTCTTAGGTGTTGTCTCGATGTAGGCGCTTGGTATCTCATCATGTTCGCGCTGGAGATCGCTTGCACACCATTCTCGTGATCCTGGCGTAGTCTCTAGCTCTTTACTAAAAAGCTTTCTAAATTTTCTCTTGAAGATTTTTTTGAGATTGCCCTTTTTCACTTACTCTTTAGCCTCTGGAAAAGTTTTTAAAAATTTCTCCGGAAGATTTTTGTGACTCTGCTCTTTTCCGAAAATGAAAAAGTTTTCGGAAAAGTCTGGAGCTATAAGAGTGTGTCCTTAGGCGCAGCCCGCGCAGCCCAGGCCCTACACAGTTTGCGGGGGCCCCCTGCGCCAGGCCCCCTATAGGGGCACGCGCGCTCCAGGGCTCACGTGGAGCCCCCTGCGTAGATACACTTATCGAATAGCGTACTCGGCACAGTCGGGAGATACAGTCTCATCGTCTGGGCATAGAAAACCCTCTGCCGCACAGCAGGTCTCACCCTCTGGGGCTGTCGTCTGACACTGGGTTGAACACTGCTGAGGTGGTGTGTCGGTGTAGGGCATAGGTACGATCTGTATCGACGCTCCCTTACAGGAAGAGAGTAAGAGTAGTATGCACGCTAGGACACCTAGTATCGTGATCGTGTCATGTAGATCTGGTCTTTTCATTTTGTCTTCCCTCCGTACTTCTTGGCTCTCCACCAAGTCCGTACTCTTTCTTCTACCGCTTCCCCCAATAAGCCAAGCACCACCGCAAGGGTGATGCCAGCCA
>Ga0209535_1001761_pt1 | contig 14409 bp, 9 predicted proteins | sample LinPmetageLP28_FD_184041 | JGI IMG/M metagenome (GOLD analysis project Ga0209535, IMG submission 184041) | Marine viral communities from the Pacific Ocean - LP-28 (SPAdes) (version 2) | ecosystem: Environmental > Aquatic > Marine > Oceanic | place: Pacific Ocean | collected 2009-08-22 | reverse complement strand
TGGCAAAATCCCATAACCATTGATGTTCTCTATATTCTCCTTCGGAGTCTTGCATAATTGGCATAGGGCAATTAGAATCTAATAAAACACAATAGTTTGAATGAGATTCGTTTTTTAATTGTAAATACTCCTGCCACATTTTATCTGTAGTAGTATTAGTATAGTGTGCTATTTCAAAATTACCGGAAACTCCGGTAGGAAGATTAACTGTAATTCTAGTCATAATATCACCTAAACCCAAGTCACCTTTAAGTCAATAAGTCTTTGAGTTTGTGCCGCACCCGATATTGTACCATCGGCTTTAACCCTAAGAGTAAAGGTATCACCTATGGCTGGAAATGTAAAACCACCCCTTCCTCCACCTAAAGCCAATATTAGTTGTTTAAGATTTGTAGAGGCTGAACCAGTAGTATATATTCCGCTTGCATTAGTAGTTATCGCATTATCTTGTGTAGTTCTTCTGCCATCATTTGTATTAATTAATGAAACAAAACAACTATTACTAATACTACTAGAAATCAAAGCGGCACTATCAATAGTCCAAGCAGGGCTAGTTACACCACTATTATTAGCAGTAGAAGGATTATCCCAACCTCTTATAAATCCACCAATCAATAGGCTGAAAGAAGAACCTCCAGTATTTTGCTGATTTGATTGTAATTCAGCAGTAGAAAAAGGAACATGGAAAGTTGTTCTTTCGGGGCTTGTTGCAGTTCCATGGCCAAGTTGTGTGAGGAAGTTGCTTTCTATTTCTTCACTATAAGCGTCTATTTCATCCGATAAATTATTTGCTAAACCTGTTGCAACACCAACAGTATGATTAAGACCTATAAAAGTACCTGCATTTAGGGTATTAACAAACCCAAATTCTAAAGTCTGCACCGCTCCACCCGATATATAATTACCACTTGCGCTAGTGGCCATTTGTATAAATTCATTTCCAGTTGCACTACTACCACCACCACCGCCACCGGCATTAGCCTTTTGTTCAGCACAAGCCCCTGCTACAGAAAGATACAATACTCATACCCCCAAAACAACATAATCAGTTCCAGTTGAAATACAAGTAACACCATTACGAGCCGCTACTGCAATATCAGTTTGTGCGCCATTCATGTTATCACCGGCAGAACTACCTGCACCCGTCCGTAGAGTAAATCCATTACCGTCATTATTGATAATAGTAAAATGAACACCTGCTGCTTGATTGTCGGGGATTGTAATAACAATACTACTTCCCGTAACAAAAAGATAGATACCTGCGTGAGTTCCTTCTGTTAAAGTAGTGTTTGCGGTTAAAGAAATAGTTTTTAATCTTGGACTTTTAAATGTCGCTCCTGTATTTACTGTTAAATTACCTTGAACAAAAGCATTTCCGCCCAAAATAGTTCCGCCATCTACAACATCTAAAGTATCTAAATTATATGTTCTTGTTGCTGAAAATGTGCTATAAGCATTATTATATCCAAGACCTAATGAATTATGTCCTGTATTATCAGCATCAGCAACAGCATCATTCACAGTCCAACCGTGGTCAGCAAAATTATCAGTAATAAAAACCTGTAAATTATTTGTTGCATCTGCTACATAAATTTGGAATACTGCTCCATCATAAACCGAGTTTTCTTTCAGTCTAACTTGTTGTATAATCTTAGTAGCATAATATGCGGAGTTTTCTAACTGTATTGCGTTTCCTGTTCCAAATAAATGATTTACTTTGAATTCATACAAAGCATGTTTGCCTGAACTCTCTTCTTTAATAATTATTTGTGCTATTCCTCTTTGTGCTGAACCGGCAGTTCCACTCCCGCTTCCCCCGCTTCTTCCCTTAATGTGAGCAACTGTATGCCAACCAACAGCAAGGTTGTTTGTCATATCTTGATTCTGTTGAAATATATTGTTTGTGACCCGTAAATCTCCTGCAATATCTACGGTAGCGACAGGTGTAGCAGTTCCAATTCCAATTCTATCGGTTGAAGCATCTACAACTAACATATTTGCATTACCATCGGATTCAACTCTAAAATTCATATCAACTGAATCTTCATTAATCACAACTTCATTAGAAAGTATATTTATCGCTGTTTTAGAGGCACCTGCTTTAGCCACTCTTAGTCTTAATTGGCCATTGTGCGCTCCGTTTGTAGCATTTTGAATATTACCAAAAAATTCTGCATATACTGAATTTTGTCCAAAATTACTAGTAGCATCTCTTCCTTGAAACGATATAAGACCTAATCCATCGCCATCTGCTCCTTGACCCGAAGTAGCACTACCAGCACTTCTTCTAAGAATTATATCGGGAGCAACATTGGCGTTTTGAGTAAAGGAATCTAATACTACTAATTCACCATCAGTATCTCTTTGAACATGCAAAGGGGCAGTAGGGGTTGGAGTTCCTATTCCTACAAATGATTGTTGTCCATCTATTCGCATTACTTCGGTTGGAGTTCCCCCATCATTTACTTTAAAAATAATATCTTTGTCTTGTTCTTTTGCTTCAATAGTTGCCCCTGTGTTATCTGTTTGTATTGTCAAACCTTCTGTATATCCACTATCATTCCTACCGACGCTAAGAGAATGTTCAGTCTTATTTACAGTAAGATATTGAATAGGCATAGGATTGCTAGCACTACTATCATGTGTAACTACTGCTATAATAGTAGTTCCTGTAGTATAATCTGGAACTTTGTCTTTTGCACTAGGGTCTATTATTGCTAAAACTGGGGTAGTAGCATTACTAGCCACTAATAAATGATAAGAGTTCTCATTAGCATCAGTTCTACCCAAAGTTAGATTTGTTGAGGTTGCCGCTACACTATGTCTTTTACCATCTCTAAATATTACACCTTCTGTTACTGCTATTGTTGAAGCACTAGCCGGAGTAATATTAAAACCGCTAATTGCATAGTTTTGACCTAAGCCATCTGCAAGGGCTTTGATAATTCCTGTATGCGGAAAGTCTACTCCATCTTCTATTTGACTAGGTGTTCCTGTTGTGCTTTGACCATAAAAATGTGGATTACTTACCATTCTACTCTACCTCCATAGTTATAAAAATCTCTAATGTAGCATCATTAGCAATCGGGCCAATTGCATCAAAGTTAATTCTTTGGAGCATGTTTTGATTTCCCGAAGCGTGATTAAATAAACCAACCTCTCTTATCATGTTTCCATTCAAAGAACTTCCTGCAATAGAAATCTTAGCCTCTATTACATTACTAGTAGAACTACTAGTAGTCGGTGTAATGTTTAGACTAAGAGGCACATCCAATGTATCGCTTATTGGATTAGTCGAATTACCTCCCTGTCCGACATCGGATTTTAACATCAATGTCTTAATATATGTGGCTACGGTTTCTTGCATTTTTTCTGTTATCATAACAAATCCTCCTCTAATAAATTAGTGAGCGCGATAGTTCCACCTGCAAACCCAAATGTGTTGGTGTTTGTATTTAATGTTGCCGCAAATCCTAGATGGAAATCCCCTGTTGATGCCCTAGTCCTAATCAATAGTGCCATTTCTTTCAACTTTACTTTCTCTAAAAAGTCCACTGATGTATTCTTTTCATTAAAAGACAATGCTCGTAATTTATTTGAATTAGACTGTGATTGTAGTAGTAGTTCTGCAAATACATCTTCTAGTTTCTTAGAATACTTACCCATTTCTATAGTGACAAATCCGCTAATAGGATGAGTTATATCTAATACAATATAATTATCTAAATCTATATTCTCTTGCTTAGATTCAAATTGTATTATATCTCCTGCTCTTAGTTGTTCATGTCCTGATGGTATAACTTTAACCTTAATTTTTTTATCAAGGCTTCCGTGTAGTCTTAGTAATTTACTCGCCTTTTCGTCTACATCTTGTTGTGTTATTAAAGATGAATCGACTTCTTCTAGTGTTTTTCTACCTATCTTTTGTATGCTAGTCAAGTTCTTTCTATCCGCTTTATGCGAAGAACCGTAAACAACTACTTGATTATAGAAATCAAAACCGCTATCTATCGTTTCATAATCTATAATCTTATCATCATTTACTAAAATATTAGTTCTAAAAATAGTATCTTCTTTAGGCTTAACCGTGTAAGAACTATCATTTATTATTAAAGACAAGTCCTTTCTTTCTAATATGTAATTAATTGCTGAAAATAGGGAACTACCTGTAAACTTAGGGGCTATAAATAATGGATATGCCGGAGAAGTATTATTAAAAGTCAAACCCTCTTCTTCAAATAATTCGTTAAGTAATTCTTCTGCTTCATTTGCTATTGTTACTGTAGAACCAATACAGGCTCTATTTGGTTCTATTTTTAATTCTTCTAATGAATCCAATACTATTGTTTCTGATAGAGATAGAATACCATTCAGTGCAACCTTATCCTTTATTACTAAGGCATGATTTTGATTACCTCCTATTGAATGTACTGTTCTTTTTATCGAATTATCCCCATCGCTGATATATAGTTCATATTTATCCGAAGGAAGAAGAGTTCTCGTATTAGCATTATTTACAACTAAGTTTCCCCCGTTACTTTTATTGTCTACATCTATCATAACAAACATAGATAGAACACCCTCAGAACCGGATTTAGTATCATTTTCCCCTCCTTCATGGTAAAAATAATTATTATTTTTTACATTATACATTTCTGTACTATTTGCTTGTTTAGTATATTCGGGTCTTAGAGTATTTAGTTGTATTTCATCCGGATGAGTTTCAAATAAACAATTAGCATTAGGTTGCATAACTCTATACGCCCTACCATTATCCAGTTGAGAACTAGTATGTATCGCTACGCTTGCTGTACCGTCTTGTTGTTCTACTGTAGCAGCCTCATGAGAATAAATATAGATAGGGTCGGCTAAATGACCTAAGCCCAAACTTATGCCTCCTATGGCATCTACTGTTTGAGTTCCTGTGTTTACTTCGGGAACTAAATAACATCCTGTTAAGTCCACTAAATCTAACCAAGCCATTAGTTCTTCATCCGGATTGGGAGGTGCGCCCTTTCCATTAACAGGTATGGTATACTTGTATATATTACCATTAGAAGAAGAAACTGTGCTTTCAATTGCAGACCAAGAAGCACGAAATAGCCTTAACTTAAATCCTAAATATGCTCCATCGGCAGGACTGTCTCTATTACTATCACTAGAATAATCATGAGCAGTAGTTCTTGATGGTGATAACATTTCTTGATGGTGAGTAGTAGAAGTTAAAGTTACGATTTCTCTAGGAATACTATTAGAAGTAGGGTCTAAAACTAGACCACTTCTTTTAGTAGAACCTGTTCCTAATACATCTGTAGTGTCTCCTACCTTAAGAGAACCTGTGCCACTTTCTATTGGATAGGTATCTAAAACTACTCCTATTAAACCCCCATGCGGATTACCTACATCAGATTGTAATGCCAGCATTTTACCTAAAACATAACTAACTGACCTTCCCTGTGCATTATAGTTAGAACCCCCTGTATAAATAGAATTAGTTAGGAAACTATTAGCACCACTTCCAAAAATACTAGGTAAAACCACTTCACTATTGACTGCTAAATTAATAGCAGTATCATCGTTATCAACAAATGCTGTACTTCCCGAAGCACCATAATTATAATTACTGGTTTTAGGTATAATAGCACCCTTTAGTGGATGATAATCAGCAGTATTGTTACTACCAAATATACTATCATCTTTTTTTCTACCCGAAGTAGTTGCTTGAAAAGCATCAGTAAGTCTAACAGCCGCCCTATTAGTAGTGTTATCCATACTAGGAGTGAAGGTAGCACCATTGGTAGCATGTGTTGTTATAGCACTTCCACTATCCGCATTAATAGTACCAACAAATTCTGCTCCTATGAATATTTTATCTCCCGCCATTAACTTAACTGCGCTAGCAAAAATAATTTCATTTGCTGGATTGCCTAGAGAATTTATACCTATAGAATCTATAGTGAGAGTAGTTCCTAATTCCCCTGTAGAGGTTAAGCGATGGCATATAGAACCAAGACCAAAAGGAGAATTGAAATATATTTCCTCTGTTGATTTTTCAGGATTAATTAAATTGAAATACTCATCGTAAACACATTCTGTTAATCTCATTAATCCAAAACGCTTTAGTTTAGTAATATCACTATTAGTAGTAAAAGATAAACTTTGAAAGTTATTGTCCTTTAGTATTAAATTACCCCCTGAATCGGTTTTATTAGAGTTATCTGTTAAAAATAATTTATAGTCTGTTAAAGATTTAGTAGCATTACTACTACCGTCTTCGTGAAAAATGCTGTCTGTTCTAAGTGAAGAATACGGTAGAAGGTCAGAAGTAATATAGAAAAACAATCTTGGAAAAGAGTCATCTACACTTTCAAAAAGATACTTTCTTCCAAGGGTATCTCTACTAGCCCTAACATCGGGATGTATTAAACTAGTAGTCAAGTCTCTACCCTGCCTTCTCATATTAGATATATTGGAGCCGTAAATACTAACATGGCCTCTTTTATCATAGGGCATCTCTTCATTAGACCCTCTTTGGTTTATTTCAGTTATAGACATATTTCCTACTCTTGGTGAGAATTTATATGAAGTAAAATTTTTCTTAATAGGAGACATTCTTCCGCTATATTTTCCTGCAAAATCAAAACTAAGTGACCCGAATACATTATCAAAATGTAGGTCTTCTGTTCCAAGCCTAAAAGTATCTACATTAATTGTTTTGTAATAAGGATTACCAAACTCCGAAATAAAATCAGTAGTTGAAGTTCTTACTGCATTAAAAGGAACTAGACCAGTAGAAATGTGTTTTTGATGAGGTATAGAAAATATTTTTCCTCCCCATAGATGTGCAGTATTAGATAAATTAACATGATTTCTGCTTCTTGTAGAAACTAATATTTCATCACCTATATCTAAATCTATTCTGTTTCCTGCACTACTTTGATTTCTATCTACTAAGATTTGATAAGTGGTGGTATTGGTGGCAGGATTACCACTAGCAATATGATTAGCCTTTTGTTCAAATTTTATTATATCTACTACATATCCAATAAAACCTTCTACTTCTGTTTGTGAACCCTGAAAACAGTTTCCATACAACGGTTCTCCTATCTTTATGTTTGAAAATCCTGCTCCGGTATTAGTCGTTTCTACAACAATTTCTCCGGAACTTTTGTTGGCCGTAACAGTTAAAGCAACGCTAGTTTCTTGCTCTATTCGTTGTTCCTTTATGCCTTGAAAATCAATAGACCTGCCCAGTGTAATTGGAACATAAGGTGCTAATTCTATTTGAGTAACATTATCTTTTTTAGAAGTAGAAACTATTTCAAAGTCTATTAAAGTATTAACAGTATCAAAAGTAGATTTTGACCCAAGAGTAAATGTAAGGCTTGAGCCGGAAGCAGTAGCGGTAGTAGTTAAAGTAGAACTGGTGGCACTATTAACAGCACTAATTCTAGTATTAGGGGGTATTCCTGTTCCACTAATAAACATCCCAACTTGCACATTGGTATTAGAGGTATAAGTTACATTTGCGCTACCATCAGTTGTAGCCCCTCCGGTAAGTGTAATGTTTGAAGCCCCTAAGATTTCATCTTTTAATACGCACTCAAACGCACTGTCTAATTTTATATTCTTAGGAGAGTTTATTTCATATCCTATCGCCTTTTCATGGGAATTAGAACTAGTGTTCGGAAGTGCGGAAACTTCAGCCCCAGTAGAATCTATTGTATTGCCCGCAGTAAAAATTAATCCCTTACCTGCTGAACCCACTAAAGAAGTAGGAGAGGAACTAGCGAAATTAGAAGAACCTAATGCTTTACTAAACATATAGTTTTTCTCACTTTCTTTATAGATATTCTCTCCGGCTATAACCAAAGAAAGCAATCCCGTAGATATGGTCAGCCTATTAAATCCATCCAGTCCATATGTGGGCATACTTGTTATTTGTCCTATGTAGCCCCTTTCTGTAAATATTTTATCTCCTATTGCTAGTGCCGAAGCAAAGTCACCACTAGACTGACCTGTTTCAATAAATGTACTCCCTACATTAGCAGCACCAACCCCACTACCTAAATTAACTGCCAAGATTAAAGTGTTAGTAGGACTATTGCTAGAGTAAATAATATCTTCGCTAAATGTAGTATCTTTGTTAATAATAGGAGATAGTAATTTGTTTAGTTTATCTCTTCCTTTTATATCTAAGAAAGTTTGAGAACTTTCTTTAGAGGTATTTATTTGTTCTACTTCTCCATCAAACTTTAGGGAATATATCGTATATTCTCCTCTAATAAATTCTAAAGGATTTGAATAATAACTATCTCCTGTATAAGAAAGAGTCATCATAGATTTATCTTCATCTATTGCTGAAATACTAGCAAATAATCTACTTTCGTTTGCTGAATTAAATGCAATTTCAATGTTGTCAGTTCTATTCATTAAGTTCATTGTAGTTATAATAGTATTATCAGTAGGATTATACGCCCTTCTTGAAAGAATATCATCAGCAGTAGGGGTAAAACTTAATGAAGAAAACAACTGACCACTTTCAGTTTTCTTTTCTGCTCTAACTGTTAAAGTTTGTAGTGTTGCCGGATTAGTAAAAGAACCTATACTAGATACTAGCATTATCTTATCTTGTATCTTTACTTCATCTCCTGCATTAAGAACTGTTCCTAAATCATATTCAGTTCTAATATTAAAGACATTTGTAGATGCTTCGGAAACAAAAGAAGCCTTAAGTTCTACAAAGTCATCTAAGTTAGCCCTGTGTAGTATATTTCTAATTCTATATGGGTCAAACACATTTATTTTTTTATTCATTATTCTTCCATTATCTATTATTCTAGTTTCCGAAAAACTACCTTGATTAATAGAATCTCTAGTTTCATTATCTATTACTGCTAATATATTATTACACTTTTCGGGAGAAAAATCGTAGTGTAAATATCTAGTCTGTCCTAAAGTATCTCTAGTTGTAATAGAATTATCACTACTTCTTCTAGCGTTTATGTAAGCATCTTTGTAAACATTGTAATCAATAGTAACAGTACCTCCTTCATTAGAGGTATTGTTTCCACCGCTACTTTCATCTAATGTTCTAAGTTTATCTGTCATATTGACAACTAAAGAATACTTACTGTAGTCTACTATCCTTTTACCAAAGTCCGAAACTGTTCTAAAAGTTATTCCGTCGTTAGGGTCTTGAGCAATAGTAACAGTAGTAGAACTTCCCATCTTTCCTAAAGCGTAATACTTAGTATTGTGGTCTAGTTCGTTCTTTTTATCTAGCCTATCATTAAAGAAATAAAACAGTGGTCTAGCGCAAACTGCTCCATTTTTTAAATTAGCACTATCATCCTGTTGTTTCAGCCCTACCGATAAAGCAACTATTTTATTATTAGTATCATTTATTCCTGTAATGATTCTATACTTTGTCCCTTTCGGTATTTCATTTCCTAACTTTGGCTCAAACTCAAAAGCATCGCAAGTGCTAGTTCCATTACCGTCATCTTCTACAATTAGATTAGTCACTTTAGCAAAGTGGTGTTTCTTATCATCATCGGAGTGAACTAATACAAAGTAGTCTACTGTATCAAAATTACTAAATGTCAAAGTAGAATCACTTTTTATTCTAAATCCCTTAGTGGTAGCATCATTACTCAGTTCCGTACCTATAGTCATACTGGCACTAAGACTATCATCGGCCATAACGATTATAGAAACAAAATGCCCATTCGTGACGCTACTTGTATTTCTAAACTTAGTATTAGTAGGAGTATCTTCGGACTTTCCGGCATTAACTTGATTAGGGGCTGAAGGGTCTATATTGAATGGCACTACTCATCAACCTCCTCAAATCTAAGATATACTAAAGCATCACTATAAGTTGGAGTAAGATTAGTCAAAGTAGAAAATACATCCTTTCTCTTATTTACTATTGATAACTCATGAAACTCTCCCATAAATTGTTTATTTGTAGAAGCAGAAGCAGCACCAGTGCTTCCACCACCATTAGCACCAAGATACAAGTTTTCTCTAGCAAAGATAAAATCACCACTATCTTGATGAATTTCCTTTAATATCCTAGACCCATTTAGATAAATGGAAACTTCTCTACTAGTATTATCAAATGAACAGGCTATATGAAATGAATTATTTACATAAGCGGGGTCAGCCTTTCCTCTAACAAACACTTCGCAACCTGCATTTATTATCGCTTCGTTCTCCGAAGAAATACTATTATTTGGGAAATTAAGCCTAGTGCTTGACTTAGCAACTGGAAATCCTATGTTTATGTATTGTGAGTTTTGTCTTATGAATATATCTGTTTTGCCACCACTAGCGAGAGGAACTTCTGTATTATCTAATGAAGAGAAGTTTACCTGTTCTGTTCCACCATAGCCTAAAGCGGGGTCATTTAATCCACTAGCAGAAATAGAAGTAGCATCCCCAATTTTAATATATTCCGTTCTACCACCTACTAACCCAGTTAAATCGTCAGCACTTGAATATTTAACAAAAGAAGAACGATTAGGTTCTATTACAATAGGACTAGTAAATGTCCTAACAGCATTACTTCCAATTTTTATTTCAGCCTTAATTTTATATCTAGCAGGATTGTTTCTAGTTCTACCTGTCATAGAGTTAGGGTGTGTTCCGGTAAAATCCGAATTCAACGCTTCATTTACCAAAAACAAAGAAAAATTAGTGCTGTGAAAAAGAGCCATTTCATGTGTATCTCTTTCAGTTTTATCTAAATATGTCTCTCCTTGTAGAACAGCATCATTAGTTTCTGTAACTAAATGAGCCGGAAATATTTTCTTAGAAGTTAATCTATTAGGAACAGCCGCTTGACCACTAACATTAGTTCCCGCCCCCATTATATCATAAGGAGTTACTATTGCCTCTATTGTAAACGAACCTGTATGCGCCCATATTCCATAAGTAGCATCATCAGTAGTATCGCTAGAAGTTCCGGCATCGGGTATATTTTCAGCATAATCAATAGTAACAAAACCATTACACATGACAGGAAATACCAAACCTCTTTGTTTTCCTACAAATACATTATACATTTATTCACCTCAAGGTAATACATCTGCTATGGTAAAATCCATAGTAAATTCGATGTCAATTGTTTCAGCAGAAAGAGTAAAACCAAAACTAGAAACGAATCCCTTTAACCCTGTGCTTGTAGAACTAGTAGGAAAACTTTCACCTAAAAAAGCCCCTTTATTATCTAACTCTCCGGCATCTCCTCTAGCCTTAAAAGTAAAAGGTATTTGAGTAGTGCTTGCTCTTTGGGCATAGTCTTTATCTACTTTAGAATCAATAAGAATAGTTAGTTCTTGAAAGGCTTGATATTCATTTAATCCCGTAGCATCTACACCCGAAGCAATTAGTTGCGCTATTTCCTGTGCTGTAAAATCTAAACTTTTAACAGCAGAAGTGCTATCGTTAGGGTCTACTAAAGTATGGCTTCTTTTCAAAGAACTTTCAGTAATAACTCCACTAAGAGATAGTCTCCTAGTGGCCATACCCGTATCTAACGCTATCGTTTTAGATTGTCCTTTACCAAGACCGGCAAAAGGTATGCTAAAATTAGGTATTGTTTTATCTACGCTAAATTGTGCGGCTGTTACCTTTAACGGAATAGTGTCTATGGTTAAATCTGTTCCGCTAAATTTCTGCAATTTCAAATAAACATAATCTGTCATTTAATCACCTCATATTGAATTTCTAAAAGAAGAACGCCTATTTATTTTAGTGCTAACCATTCTTCCTATTTCATCAGCCATTCTTCTCATTTCTTCTTTAGAAGAATCTCTAGCATTAATAGTTATGTTAAAGTTATTTACGGTAGAACCCATCATTCCTCTAGTTTGTCTATTAGTAAATACATTAGAACCCGCAGGTAACTTAACCAATTCCGGCCCTCTTTCTCCAACAAGTGTAGTTTCTCCCACTCCTACTATTCCACCCGTAGCCCTTCCAACAAGTCCTCCTATAATGGGTATGTCCTTAACTTTTGAAACTATAGAATCAATCACTTTAACCACAGTATCAAAAATTAATTTAACAAAGTCAATTTTCAAAAAAGCATCCCATATTGCTTGAGGGCCACTTTTTAATACAAGGCTAACTGCTTTAAATACAACAAAGCCAACTAAAGCAACAAGCCATACAGGTGCCGTATACCACCAAGCAATGAAAGCAAGCACTCCTCCAATTAAAAGAGCAGTTTTACCTTTAGTGCCTATTTCCGCAATTTTGCTAATTACTTCCTTACCTAATTCGAACACTAAAGAACCTAAAAGAGTAAGTAGTGGGCCAATTAAAGTAATCAAAAGACCAACCGCTACTTGAAGAACTCCTACACCTAAATCAACTAAAGCGTTTATGAAATCCATTATACTCCCCCCTCCGAAAACTACTCTCCAAAGACCTCGAAGCCCCGACCAAATATTCATAGCACCTTCCATGACCACACCAATACCAAACATAAGTACATTTTTTACAACAGTTAAGTTGTCAAAAACTCCTTTTATAGCAGGGCCAATTATTTTAATCAGTAAAAATAACCCTACAATAAAAGCAAGGAATCCTAAGAAAAACATAGCAACCCTTCTACCAATTGCCATTATTGATGTAGACATAGATTTTATTCTTCTACCAAATTTAATATTTTTTAATTGTGTTAGAATTAAGAACTGTAATTTTGCTAATGGAGTCACTTCTTTTTTAGCAAATCGGCCAGTTTTTTCATCTCTAAATTTATCCGTCTTGAATCCTTGCTTATCTAAAACAGATATTAGTCTTCTATTCTTACGCATGGCACTAAATTGTTCTTTCATAACCCCCATGCTTTTCTTACCGAATGACTTAAGTTTTGAACCACTGCTTCGCCTAAATTTAAACATCGCCCCATCTAAGAGAAGTTTTTGCTTCACTATTCTTTTCAACATAGGTTGAAAAAAGTCTTCTGTTAAATTCTCACCTTCTCTAGTTTTTTGTCTTCTTTTACCTAAAGAGTCTGCTACTCTTTTAAAATTATTTACGCTAAACTGTTGCTTTACTAAGTCCCTCCCTCTCCCTAAAGTAGAGGTTATGTTGTCCATAGCCTTTGAAAACTTTGATGCTTCTTTTGTTGTATCTCTTATTTCTTTTTTTGCTTTAGGAAATATTGTTCTTATTGTTCCTCCGATGAATTGAAAACTTAATGCTATTTTATTTAATATGGCAAAAGAACCCGGAATAAATCCAAAAAAGAACCTTCTAAACTTAACCGCTTCAAAGCCCAGTATTCTAACATCTTCTGCTGAATTTGTTAAAAACTCGGCAAAGTATTCTAATACCGTTCCACCTTGTCTTCTGTAAGCCATCAATGCTCTAGGACTAAATAACTCAAATCTTTTGGGGTTTGCCCTTTCCGATAAATCTTTTAGTGTGCCTCTAAAAATAGCAGTTCTTTTGTTTGCTCTTGTTATTGCTACGCCCATAGCATTTACTCTATTCCCGAACTTGTCTATTTTATCTCCTGTTTCATCAACTTGCGGTGCAGTTTTCTCTAACAAGGTTTTAATTTGTCTCAATAGAAGAACTGTTTGATTAGAAGTCATTAATAAACACCTTAAGTTTTCATTTGTCTTTGAGCCTTCTCCATCTCTTCTGCTTCAAGTTCCTTAACTGTTTGATGTATAAATAACATTTCCTTAACTAAACTAGCGGGCATTCTATAAACTTCTAAAGGACTTATAGAAAATGTTGTCGCTAAAGTGTAAACTACTATCTTAGACATAATTTGAGGAGAGCCATTTCCTGTCCTAATTGCTCTCCTCATCATTCGTTTTTTTCGCCATCACCACTTTTTTCTGCTAACGGGTTTGGTAAAATCTCCTTTATTTGGTCGCCAACATAAGGAGTTAATTTTAGAATATCAATTGCTGAAAGATTCGGTTCTGTTTTTATAATAAAATTTTCAACCATATATTTGAACATACCATTTATATCAATGTCCATACTTTGCGTTTTAGCATCTATTTTCATTAATGTATTAATCGCTTTATCTACCTCTAACCATGTGGGTTCTTTAACCCACACTTTTAGGTATTCGTCACTTTCGGGTGCTACTTTAATATAATGTAGCGTAGGCTCAGTTGGCGCAAATAGCGCACTCTTATCTTGTATTACTTTCTTTTCAGTCATATTGTCCACCTTCAAAACCAACAAACAAACAAACGGTGTTGGTGGAGTTTATATTTACTCGGCCTTTGGAGTTTCTTTCTTCTCCTCCTTGGCCTTTGTAGTTGTCGTTTTTGCTTGACGCTTAGGCTTTTTAGCCTTTTCAATTTGCGTCATTCTAATTATATCTTCTCTCGATACCATGCAAATCACCCCTGTAGAATCCAGTGT
>Ga0209535_1001760_pt1 | contig 14415 bp, 16 predicted proteins | sample LinPmetageLP28_FD_184041 | JGI IMG/M metagenome (GOLD analysis project Ga0209535, IMG submission 184041) | Marine viral communities from the Pacific Ocean - LP-28 (SPAdes) (version 2) | ecosystem: Environmental > Aquatic > Marine > Oceanic | place: Pacific Ocean | collected 2009-08-22 | reverse complement strand
CCATTTATGGTCCTGATAATAATGAAATTAAAGTAAATGTTTTAAACAATGATTGGGAGGTATTTAGAAAATTTAGAATTGATGATAATTTTAGATATGATTATTCTCAATTTGTAATAAATCAACCCTATAGTTGGTATGCTTCTAATCGCATGGTTAATAGGTGGGCAATGTATAGCCCTTATACTACATTTGATTTTTATTTTAATAGACATTCATTTTGGAATAATTGGGCATTTAATTATAATTGGGGAAGTTGGAATTACCCATATTGGGGAAGGTGGAATAGAATTTCTAACCATAGACCATATTATAACCAATTTAGAATTTATAATAATAATAGAAGGGATAGAAATATAGCTTATAGTGCTACACCAAGGGGTTCTACTAATACTAGATTTAATCAACCAAGAAGAACTATAGTTAACAATAATTCTCCAGTAGATGTAATTGTTAAAGATTTAAGAAAAAAAGGACAAGATGTTAGAGTTATACGAAATTCAAATGAATTAATAAGAATTAATCAAGGAAGAAGAAATTATAGTACACCTAGATCATCTACTACAGGCCCTACTTTAAATTATAACAGGTCAAATAATTCTTCTAGAGTACGTTCAACGCCTAATGTAATTCAACGTTCAAATTCAAGCTCATCTAGAGGTGGATCAAAAGGTGGAACTAGCAATCGTGGTAGCGGTAAACCAATTCAGTAAATATTTATAGATATATAAAAACAATAAAATTATGAATGATTTCGACTTAAAGGGATTTATTAACGAAAATCAATTAGGAGCTCATTCTAAACTTCAAGAGGAACCAACCGAAGAAGGATTAGAAAAAGGATATTTTAAGAAAAAACATAATATCGGCGAGCAAAAACAAAGAGTAATGGAAGCCCTTGGTAAAAGAATGGCTGAAGGTTCTTATCCTTTTGAAAAGTGTATTAGAGACCAAGAAAAAAGATACGGAGATAAAGAAACTGCACAAAGAGTTTGTGGCGCTATAAGAGCTGCTTATGGAGAGTAAGAAATTAGTATTAGATCTATTAGAACAAGAGGTAGAGGATTTTATCCAAACTCAAGCTGAAAAAGTTATTGAGTTTGAAGATGATCCGATGGCTTACATTCTGAATAAGTATCCTTCACTTAATGATACTTTAACGGATCTAATGACTAAACATTTTGGAGATTATGTTACAGGAATTTATGTTATGGCTCCTAAGCCAACTACATTTAAAATTCTACTCCATAATGGACAATTTTACTACTTAATATATGCTAAAGATTCTTACATAGCTAAAATAATGGGTAAAAAATATTACCTATTAGATTTAGGTGCTGAAGAATATGCTATAAAAGCAATTGCAGATTTACTTACTATGGGTAAACCTCCTGGAGCTAAAGGTCCAGACGATCAAGAAGATAATGTTACTATTACTGATAAAGAAACTACAACTGATGTAGATATTACAGATGATGGAGGTGGTGATGAAGAAGATCTATCAGAAGCAAAAGAAAAAGATACAGAAACAGACGATTATGGTCGTCCTTTTGTAGATCCTAAAGGTTCAAGAACATATATGGATCCAGATGAAATGACACCAGCAGCTAGGGCAAGGAAAATGATGGGGGAGAAAAAAATTAAGATTGTTAAAGAGAGTGTAGAAAAAAAAAAGTCACCTCTTAAATTTAAAATCTTAAAAGAAAATGATGCTGAAAAAGGCATTGAAATCTTAAAAAAAGAATTAAATTTAACTGATAATGATTTTAAAAAAATTAATAGCAAATCAGTTAAAATATTAGTTCCAAGACCTGAAAGAAAGGCTTATGCTAACAGGATAGATCAAATTGAGGATTTTACTTATGATGTTAATATGCCAGGTTCTTCTATCGGAGGAATTAAATATAAAGATAATATTAAATTTTCATTAAAACCTATTGGAGCACAAGGTAGAGCGTCTGCTGGTACTGAAAATGAAGATGTATTAGTAAATGAAGTTAAAAAATATTTAGCTGAAGGTGCTAAAAATATTATTTTTAAAGGTACTAACCAAGATTATACTACAAAAAACATAAAAGAAATTAAAGATGTAGGTTATGATACTGCTTCAGGTAAAAAAGCAGATGTAATATTAATTGGGGATAAAAATTATCCTATATCAATAAAGCAAGATAATGCTGGTTTTTGGGAAAGTTCAGATACTAGATATAAAGAACTAGTTTTAAAACTTTCAGAAAAAATTAAAAAAAGAGATTTTGCTCCTGAACTGACATATATACCTTTTAAAGATGAAGATGGTAATATAAGGAAGGGTATTAACCAAATGTGGAATGAAAAAGAAAATAAAAAAGTTACAGGAATAATAGTAACAGATCTACCAGATAACGAAGAAAATTCAATTATTTTTGGTTCGGATAATGCTGTAATAATATATAAAACTTATACTCCCCAAGATTTTGAATTAAAAGGAGAAAATTTATTTGTATCTGTAAATAAAATATTAACGGATTTAAAACAGATAGAAGAATTTGATTTAGAACCTGTTGTAAATATTAGAAAAGATGTTACTAGAAGAGCTACAGGAGGAATTAGAGCTACAGTACAACCAAAAAATAAAATTTATAGAGATAATAAATTAATAGGAGACAAAATAGAATTATCATATAATGAAGTAATGAAATAATAATATTTATAATATATAAAATAAAATGAAAAATTTTAATATAAAAAAATATTTAACAGAAAGTGATTGGTCAGGATTATTAAAAGAAGATGATACAACCTATGCTCTTCATATTACTACTGTCGAATATGATAATGGAGAAATGGGTTATATGTACGAGGTAGTAGACCTTGATACAGAAGAAGAAATTGGAAGTGAATTTGGTTTTGAACCATTATATTTTTTAGGAAGTGGTGATGAAAGCGATAAACAAATATTTAAAAATAAAGATTTTAATTCTATAAAAACTTATGGAATGTATCAAGATGAAGTAGTAAATAGAGAACAATCTTTAGAAATATATAAAGGATTAATTAATGGTGAAGATTTTTATGGTAAACTATCATTTGATCCAAGAGAATTAGCCCCATTTAAATAAAAATAAAAAATTTATAGACAGATTCATAGCCTGTCGCGATTAACAAAACATAGGAGCTGTGGCCCAATATTTGGAGCCACAGTTTTTTTTTCGTATATTAATGTGTTAAAAACCTAGTAAAAATGAGTAAAAACGTAGTAATGATTGGAGCGGGAGTAGCAAATGTTAATGCTGCTACTAAATTAATTGACAATAATTTTAAAGGTAAAATTACTATAATTGATATGGGTAAAAACCCATATGAAAGAAAATATTCCGAAGTAATGGAAGGGTTTTTAGGAGCAGGTGGGTGGTCTGATGGTAAATTAACATATCATACTTCTATTGGTGGTCAACTTACAAAATATTGTGGGGATGAAAAAGCAATGGAATTAATGGATCAAGTAATTAATAATTTTAAACGATTCCACCCTAAACCAGAAGCAGTACAATGTTCTAACCCAATAGAAGAACCCGATTTTATTAAACCATATTTTGGATTACGTTTATTTCCAGTATGGCACGTAGGTACAGATTATTTACATGAAATAGGTAAAAATTGGTATGATTTTTTAGTTAATAATGGGGTAAAATTTCATTGGGAAACTAAAGTTAATGAAATTGATTTTGATTTAAAGACAATAAAATCAGAAGATGAAAAATCACAATTAATTTTACCATATGATAAATTAATTTTTGGTGTAGGTAAATCAGGTATTGATTTTGGTAAACAATTAGCAGAAAAATATGAATTACCAACAGAACCTAAATCTGTTCAAATAGGTGTTAGATTTGAAGCACCACAAAAACATTTCCAAAAATTAATTGATGTATCTTATGATTTTAAATTATATAGAAAATTTGATGATAAAGGTGTGTCACTTAGATCGTTCTGTACTAACAATAATGCCGCTTATGTTGCTGTAGAAGAAACTTATGGTGATCATAGTTACAATGGTCATGCTAAAAAAGATGAAGCATTTAGAAATGATATGACCAATTTTGGTATTTTAATGGAAATTAAGGGTATTGAAAAACCTTTTGATTGGTCTAGAAATGTAGTACAAACTACAAACAGAGATGGTACTGGATTATATTATAGTCCTTCTCGTAAACCATCTACTACATCTGAAAATATAGACGTATCTACTGTACAAATTACTAGTGAAGAATTATTTATAGTAAGAAAACAATTTGAAGGATATTTTACATACATAGATGATTTCATTAATGACATGAAAAAAGTATTTCCTACCCTAAAGAACGATTGGGGCATCTATATACCAGAGGTCAAATATTTATCACCAGAACCATTAGTCAATTATAACAATTTAAGTTTAACTAAATATGAAAATGTCCATTTTGTCGGAGATGCCCTCAGTGCTAGAGGAATTACAGTCAGTGGAGCACAAGGGATCTACGTTGCCGAAAACCTTAACATCTAATGAATTAGATGAGATGGTAATCGCTATTGACGGCTACTTTTATTTTAATTATGATGAAATGTCGTTTTTTGATAAGCAACAACAATCAGAAATAAAATTATTGTTAGATTTAAGAAGTGAGGTTTTATCAAAATATAATGATGTAACCAAAAACTAATTAAATGAATGAGAATATTATCCATATTGTCATAGCCCTAATCTCAGCTTTAGGTAGTGTTGGAGCATGGAGATTTTATGAATTAAAGTTAAAATATAGGTCTAATAAAGAACTAAGCCCTCAAAAAGCTAATGAACTTTTTATTCAAGATTTACAAGGTAGAGTTTCTAAATTAGAGGCATTATTAATTGAATCATCTGAAGAAAAAGATAGACTAAGAGAGGATATTATTAAATTAACTTCTGAAGTTGCTACATTAAAGCAGAAAAGTAAGTATTTAGATAAAGAAAATACTTATTTAAAAGGTCAAAGAAGAGCGCGAAAAAATTAGGATGTTGCAGATAAAGTTCGTATATTTACGCCTAATTTAAATGTTATATATATGCCTAAAATAAAAGAAGATTGGTCAACAAGAACCATTAAAACTCCCGACGGAATTACCATTACATTTTTTGACAACAAACTCCATAATTGGAATGGCCCCGCACTAAAATATCCTTCTAGTTATAAACAAAAAGCTGAATATTATCTTTATGGTATTCAAAGAACTAGAGATGAATGGATGGAATTAAGAAAAGATAGAAATGGTGTTCCACCAGACAAAAATCCTCAAGTTCAATCAAGATTTTAATGAGTAAAGCAATAATAGTATCTGGTTACTTTAACCCTATACATAAAGGTCATTTAGAGCTCTTCGCGAAAGCGAGGGCTCAAGGTGATGAATTATGGGTTATTGTTAATAGTGATTTGCAACGTGAATTAAAAAAATCAAAGGAATTTCAGTTAGAAGATGAAAGATTATTAATAGTAAATAGTCTTAAAATGGTAGATTTTGCTATGATAGCTATTGATAAAGATAGAACAGTAAGTGAAACACTAAGAGCTCTTAATGTTAAAGCAATAGCTAAAGATCCTAAATGGAAAATATCATTTGCAAATGGTGGTGATCAAAATAACGATTCTATACCAGAAGCTAGGATATGTCAGGAATTGGGCATATCTTTAATAGAAGGATTGGGTGGAAAAATTCAATCAAGTAGTTGGTTATTAAAATAAATAAAGTATGAGAATAGGTTTGTGTGGTACAATGAGTGTAGGTAAAACTACATTAGTAAATGAATTAAAAAAATTAAATCAATTCCAACGTTTTAGTTTTGCTACTGAACGTAGTGAATATTTAAAAAATTTAGGTATTCCATTAAATACGGATTCTACATTAAAAGGTCAAACGGTATTTTTAGCGGAAAGGGTTTCTGAATTAATGAAAAAATGGATAATAACTGATAGAACTGTAATAGATGTTATAGCTTTTACAAATTGTTCAGAAACAATAGATTTTAAAGATAAGGAATATTTTGAAGATTATGCTAGAGTATTTGTAGGTGAATATGATTGGATTTTTTATATAGATCCAGTTGGTACTAAAATTGAAGATAATGGAGTTAGAGAAATAAATCCGGAATATAGAGATATAGTTGACGCGGCTGTATTAAAAGCATTTCACACTTATGGTCATAGATGTAAAAATGTTGGTATATTAAAAGGTTCAACCCCAGAACGTATAGAACAAATGTTAGATGCTATAAAACTTTAAATATTTATAGCAAATAATAATCATGGAAGATACATTCAACTTAAAACAATGGAAATCTGATATTACGCTTAATGAAGATATAGGTGATAGGCTAGCCCAATTATCTATGGATGATTTGTTTCAATCAGTAAGAAATATGGCTAATACTAACTATATATCTGAAGAAGAAGCAGCAGAAATGGCAATTGAAAAAATTGCTCAAGAATTTGGAGTTGATGGAATGGTAAGAGAAGATATTGATGATGATACTGCTGAAAAAGCACCAGCTGGAGATAAAGCATTAAATAAAAGATTAAGTAAAGCTGATAAAATTGTAAAAGATTATAAACGTCTTAGAGATTTAATGAAAACGGAACTTGATATGTATAAAAGCTTTGAAAGTCCTGAGAATAAAGAATTAGCTAAAAATAGATTAAAAAAACTAACCCCTGAGTTTCAGGCGGCTAAAAAAGCATACGAAAAATTAAAAGGTGTTAAACTTTAAGGAAAGAGCGGTTTATATATTAAGCATTATTTTTCTTGCTGCATTATTATTTTATTTTTTATTTTCAAAAAATGAAAATTATGTTGTAGATTATAATTCTCAAATTAATAATTTAGAGAATAAAATAGATTCCTTACATGGAATAAATTCAACTTTAAATACACAAATTAAAGGGTTGAATGATCAAATCTCTGGTCTTGATAATGAATTAATTTTACAAGACAATAAGATTTTTAAATTAAAAAAAGAAGTAAATGAAAAAATTAATGATGTTGATTTTTTTAATGATGATGAGCTGGAGCAGTTTTTCACAAATCGCTACAGACAGTACCTCGATTCAATTAGAAAAAAAGATAGCGAAACTCATTATTAAGGACCTTCTTTTAGGAGATAGTTATAAAAATGAATTAAAATTAACTGATACTAAAATTGATATTTTAGGACAAAAATTAGTTTTAAAAGATAGTATTATTTTTAATTTAGAATCAAAATCAAATAATTTTGAATCTATTTTACTTAGTAAACAAGATCAATTATCTTTATCCCAAGAACTTTCTAGAAAACTTCAAACTGATTTAAAAAAACAGAAAGTTAAAACTAAATTAATGGGAGGTGCAGGAATATTAATAGCTGCGGGTGCCGTAATTATATTAAAATAATATGGCTGAAGATTTAAAAGCAATAATAAAATCTGAATTTATAAAATGTGCTCAAGATCCAGTATATTTTATGAAAAAGTATTATATGATTCAAAACCCTAAAAAGGGTAGAATTAAATTTAATCTATATCCATTTCAAGAAAAAGTACTTAGACATTATCAAGATGAAGAATACCTTATAATTAATAAGTCACGACAATTAGGAATATCCACTTTATGTTCAGCTTTTTCATTATGGACGATGTTATTCCAAAAAGATAAAAATATACTGTGTATAGCTACCAAGCAGGAAACAGCGAAAAACATGGTAACTAAAGTGCGGTTTGCTTATGATCAACTACCTAAATGGTTACAAATAAAAACCGTTGAACATAATAAATTATCATTAAGGTTAGCTAATGGATCACAAATTAAAGCTACTTCAGCAAGTTCAGATGCTGGTAGATCGGAAGCAGTATCTTTATTATTAATAGATGAGGCTGCTTTTATCGATGGTATTGATGAGATATTTGCTTCAGCACAACAAACATTAGCAACTGGAGGTAGATGTATAGCGTTATCTACTCCTTATGGTACCGGTAATTGGTTTCATTCTACTTGGGCTAAAGCAGAAGCAAGAGAAAATACATTTTTACCTATTAGATTACCATGGACTGTTCATCCAGAACGTAACCAAGATTGGAGAAATGAACAAGATGTAATATTAGGTAATAGAATGGCGGCACAGGAATGTGATTGTGATTTTAGCACTTCAGGGGATACTGTAGTAGAACCAGATGTATTAAATTTTTATGAAAGTACATTTATTCAGGAACCAGTTGAACGTAGAGGAGCTGATGGAAGTTTATGGGTATGGGAAATACCAGATTATTCTAAATCTTATGTGGTAGTAGCTGATGTTGCACGTGGAGATGGGAATGATTTTTCTGCTTTTCATGTATTAGATATAGAAACTGCAACACAAGTAGCTGAATTTAAAGCACAAATACAAACTAAAGATTATGGAAATGTATTATTTGCAATAGCTACTGAATATAATGATGCATTACTTGTAGTTGAAAATGCAAATATAGGTTGGGCTGTAATACAACAATTAATAGATAGAGGATATCGTAATTTATATTATTCACCTAAAATGGATGTATCAATGTCCAACGCTGATCAATATTTAAGTAGATTTGAAAATGGGCAAGGTATGGTACCTGGATTTACTACATCAATGAGGACAAGACCACTTGTTATCTCCAAAATGGTTTCGTATCTTCACGAGAAATCTGTAACAGTCAGATCAAAACGATTGTTAGAAGAATTAAGAACATTTGTATGGAAAAATGGTAAGGCGCAAGCTTTAAGTGGATATAACGATGATTTAACTATGGCATTTGGTATAGGAGTATTTTTAAGAGACACAGCTTTACATTTTCAACAACAAGGTGTTGATATGGCTCGCGCTACATTAGGAGGAATACATTCAACTAATCATCTTGCTCCAAACATTTATTCAGGAAATAACAATGCAAATAAAAACCCATATGAAATGGAAAATCCTTATGGTGAAAAAGAGGATATTAAGTGGTTATTGGGGTAATTAATATTTATTATATATACAAAACATGGCAGATACATCATTATTTAGTAGGTTAAGAAGATTATTTTCTACTGACGTTGTAATAAGAAATGTAGGAGGAAATCAATTAAAAGTAATTGATTCTGAACAAATACAATCTTTAGGACAACTACAAACAAATTCCCTTTACGATAGATTTAATAAGTTATATAGTACAACGGGTGGCTTGAACTACAACATGATGCAGCAAGTCAATTTTCCATCAACTAGAATTCAGTTATATACTGATTATGAAGCTATGGATACTGATTCTATTGTTGCTTCAACATTAGATATTGTTTCTGATGAATCTACTCTTAGAAATGATTTTAATGAAGTATTACAAATTCGTTCTGCTGATGAAACAATACAAAAAATATTATACAATTTATTCTATGATGTATTAAATATTGAATTTAATTTATGGTCATGGACTAGAAATATGTTAAAATATGGAGATTTTTATTTAAAATTAGAAATCTCTGAAAAATTTGGTGTATATAATGTTATACCATTCTCTTCATATACTATAATTAGAGTAGAAGGTTCGGATCCTGCTAATCCATCAGATGTTAAATTTAAATATGATCCTAGTTATTCAGTTTCTGAAAACCCATTAGGATTCCAAGTTATATCTCCTGGTATGGGTGTTAATACGGGTGATGAAGTTATATTTGATAATTATGAAATGGCTCATTTTAGATTATTATCGGATTTTAACTATTTACCTTATGGTAGATCATATCTAGAACCAGCTCGTAAAATATGGAAACAAATGACATTGATGGAAGATGCAATGTTAATTCATAGAATTGTTAGAGCACCAGAAAAAAGAACTTTCTTTGTAAATGTTGGTAACATACCACCTGCTGAAGTAGAAGGATATATGCAAAGAATGATCAACAAAATGAAAAAAACACCATATGTTGATCCGCAAACAGGTGAATATAATTTAAAATTCAATATGCAGAATATTCTAGAAGATTTCTACATCCCAGTTAGAGGTGGAGATGCAACTACTAGAATAGAAACAACAAAAGGTTTAGATTATGCCGCAATTGAAGATGTAACATATTTAAGAGATAAATTATTTGCTGCTTTAAAAGTACCAAAAGCTTATTTAGGATATGAGGGAGATTTAGAAGGTAAAGCTACATTAGCAGCCGAGGATATAAGATTTGCTCGTACTGTTGAACGTATACAAAAAATATTAGTATCTGAATTAACTAAAATTGCATTAGTGCATTTATATGCTCAAGGTTATGATGGTGCTTCATTAACTAATTTTGAATTATCATTAACTACACCATCTATTATATATGACCAAGAAAGAATTGCACTTATGAAAGAAAAAGTGGAATTAGCAGCGTCTATGTTAGAGCAAAAATTAATGCCTACTGATTGGATTTATGATAATATATTTCACTTTAGTGAAGATCAATATCAGGAATATAGAGATTTAATTGTAGAAGACCAGAAACGTAGATTTAGAGAAAACCAAATAGAATCAGAAGGAAATGATCCTGCTGAATCTGGTGAAGCATATGGTACACCACATTCATTAGCTTCATTATATGGAGCTGGAAGATACCCAGGAAGTAAAGGTGTTCCATCAGGTTATGCTATTGGTGATAAAAATTATCCTGAAACTGTATTAGATCAAGGAAGACCATCTGAAAGTCCATCTGATTATAATAAGCAAGATAGTAATCTTGGTAAAGATGTTACAGGTTCAGATAGAATGACATCATCTAATCAAGCTGAGGATAGACCGGGGTTAAATGAAACTAAGAAAAAAAATAAAAAAGATGATAATCTTTCTACACGAGCTATATATGCCCAAAATGAAAACAGTTTAAAGAAAATGTTCCCGAAATCTCAAGTAAATTTATTCGAAAAGGAAAATTTATTGGATGAAGAACAAATACGTGAAGAAATAAAATAATTTCAATATTTATAGACAGTAGCGCACTACTTATGAAAATGAAACACAACAAGTATAAAAACACTGGTGTTCTTTTTGAATTATTGGTTCGAAAGATTACATCGGATACTATGTCCAATAGTAATTCAAAGGCAGCGAGTTTAGTAAAAAAATATTTTACTAAAAGTGAGTTAGCCAATGAAAACAAATTATACCAAACCCTAAATAGATCAATTTCTTTATCAGAAGGTAAAGCTGAATCAATACTATCTACAGTACTTGATTTATCTAGAAAATTAGATAGAGATAAACTTTCAAAGGAAAAATATAATTTAATAAAAGAAATTAAAAATAATTTTGATATTAATGATTTTTTCGGAGCTAAAATTAAAAATTATAAACTTTTAGCTTCAACTTACATATTATTTGAATCTTATAATAATAAAAAGTTTGGAAATCCTGAATCTATTATCACATCCAAAATTACTATTTTAGAACATATCACTTCTAATCCAGATTCTAAAATATCCTTATCTCCATTAGTTGAAGAATTAACTACAATGGATAAAGGTACACGTTCTTTAGCATATAAAATAATGCTAGAAAAATATAATACAAAGTTTGATAATTTAACTAAAGAACAAAAAGAAGTATTAAAAGAATATATTAATAGTGCAACCGATGCACCTAAATTAAAAAAATTCTTAAATAATAAATTTAACATTATTTCTAAAGTATTAAAGGAAAATGTTGGTAAAATAAAAGACCCTGCTCTTAAAATAAAAATACAAGAAGTTATAAACCTAATCAATCCTATTTTGACAACCAAAAATTTGAAAGATGATCATTTAGTTGCTTTATTGCAATATCTTGAACTTTCAAAGGAAATTGAAATAGTATGAAAAAATTAAAAATTAAGGGAATAAAAAAAGAAATGAGCACCACAGGTACTGGTGCTTCTTTTGCACCAGGTATAGGTGCACAATACGCTACTGCAAAAGCATTTAAAAAGAAAAAAACAGAAGAAGGTCCAAATTGGTCTAAATTAAGACAAGGTCAATTAGGTATAGCTAAAACATCACCTGTTTCAAAACAAGTAGATGTTTCCGAACCTTTTACTACACTTAGTCCTTCTATTCCAAATAGAAAATCTAAAGCAATAGATTACGTTAAATTATTTGAGAAATCAATTGACCAATATCTTGCTGGTATTAATAGTCAAGCAGATAAAAAATATAAAAAATGGAATCCTGTAACGGATTTTACAGATAGTCAAGCTAATGCTGGTGATAATACAGGATATGATATGGATACCCAAGATGCTGCTTCTGTATCAGAATTAGCAAAATTTTCAGATAAAAGTAATAAACTTAAAATAGGTGATACTGATGTTGAAAAAGGAGTAAAATATACTGTAACAGATATAGATAAAACAACCGGAGCAATTCAATGGAAAATTGATTATGTACCTGCTTACGATACCGTGTATAAAGAATTTGAAGAATTAAGAAGTACTTTAAATACATTAGCTGTAAAAACAGATGATACTACTATTGATAATTTAAGTGATGAAATAAGAAATGTATTTAATAGATATAGAACTCATATTAGAAAAAATTATCCTGATGCTTATAAAAAGTTTAGAACAAACGAAAATATAAACGAACAAGCTGATTACAAATACCTTACTCAAGTTATTTTAGATGCAAATCCAAAAATGAATGTTTATTATAGTTCTTCAAGGAATGTAGTAAACATAGGTGGTGTTGGATATGATAAAGGAGACTTAGTTAAAAACTTTAACCAACCACAAGGTTCGTCTGGTAAAATTAAAAACAACTTTTACTACGCAAATGAAAATCCTATAGATACTAAACAAGAAGTTGAGAGGTTATCTAATGGGAAAATCAAAGTAGATATCCAAAAAGGATATGGTGATAAACCAATGGTTGTTTATAGTGTAGCAAAATCATTAAACGAAAGATTAGGTGTTTCTAAAGATAAATTAAGTAACATATTAAAATTTGTTGGTGCTATTAATTTCGCACAAATGGTTATAAGTCTTAGAGATGAAAATGTTCAGGACGAAATCGTATCCGCTTTTGAAGATCAATATCCTGCCGTAATAGATAAAAGAGATGATTTACAAGAAGTAAGATATTCTAGATTTAAAAAAGAAGCTAAACTTCGTACTCCTACTGAACAAATACATAGAGCAGTTAGAGAAATTAGACAGAGAATGAATGAAATGTTAAAAATCGTTGGTCATACTGAAAGAATGAAAAATGAATTAAAACAAAGTAATGAAGGTATGTCATATTTAAAACGTACTAAAAATGCTCTTGGTAGCATTTCAGAAAAATTACAAGAATTAACTAACCGCATTAAAGGGCTAACAGAATAAATAATAATCCTTTCAGCTTTTAAAGAAAGTAAATATTTATATACATGGAAATAAAAGATCTTTACAAAAAAATCCTAGATACATCAAATTATCAACAAAATGCTGATAAAAAGATTGAAGAATCTTATAAAGATGGGGTACAAATTATAGCTAAAACCATAGATATGGTTAATCCTTATGAATATTCGAGAGGATTAGATTATGAAATGAATATGGCTAATAACGCTGTTGGTGATTGGATGGAAGAAGATCTAACCACTGAAACTATTAAAAAAGCATCTAAAAAAGTATTAAAAAATCTTACAAAAGATGCTCAATATTATCAAAAGAAAGTAGCTTACCAAATGGAAGGCGATAGTATGTATGATATTGAAGTTAATAAAAAATCTATTGAAGCTTTAAAGAAAACTAATGGCAAGATTATGAAGGAAGGTAAAACATCTTTTTTAGATGAACAAACCTACACTATGTATGCTGACAAGTATGATACTAATGAAGCTACTCCCGATGATATTGCTGAATTAGGAAGAAATCGTGATGCTATTTACGAAAAATATGCTAAAAGGTATGAAGTTGATATTAATGAACTTAAAGACCGAGTAGAAGCACGTAGATTAGAAAAAGAAGATGGTTTAGAAAGAGAAGATGGTGATGGTCATATAGGTGGAAACACGGATCGTGATTTCGAAAGAGAACAACTTGCCCAGTTATCTACTAGAAATGAAGCTATGGATAAAACAACAAAATCAGCAATTGCAGATGAAATAGCTCAATGGAGGGAAGGTAATTTATCTAAAGAGCAACTAAAAAAAAGTCTTATGGATTTAAGTAATGGAGAATTTCAATTAGATTCTATTAAAGGGTTTAATAATGAAACTATAGAAGCTCCTGATGCGGCAACTGCTCTTGAACTACAGAAAAAAGATCCAAAAGCATACATTAAAATAGCAGATAAATAATAATAAATAATGAAAAAATCATTATTAATAGAATATTCTGTATTTACTCCTAAAACATCTCGACTTAATGAGGGTGTTGAAGGAAATAAAAATATGGTTGTAG